>Ga0209542_10000709_pt1 | contig 79918 bp, 71 predicted proteins | sample RifCSPhighO2_01_FD_184028 | JGI IMG/M metagenome (GOLD analysis project Ga0209542, IMG submission 184028) | Soil microbial communities from Rifle, Colorado - Rifle CSP2_plank highO2_0.1 (SPAdes) (version 2) | ecosystem: Environmental > Terrestrial > Deep subsurface > Rock core/Sediment ...
GCACCGAGAGAAGTTGGGAGGGAGAACTCGTCCCAATCCCCACACTTCCTGAAGAATTTGCCAGCAATGTTGTTCCAGAAACAGTCAATTGTGTCGTTGAAGCATACTCAAATATGGAAGTTGAGGATGCGGAGAGAGCAATGGGAGAACCCTTGAACCATACTTGCGTAGAAGTTGAGTTTGCCAGTTGTCCGAAGTTGGTGGTGGGAGTAAAGGAGAATAATGTATTTGCATCAGAGCCACATTGAATAAAGCCATTAGCATCGGTATCTAAATTACAGTTGGCAAAACCAGCATTAGTCAATTGTATTGTGCTTGTTGCAATTAAAGAGTTTACTGTGGTAGTTCCCGCGATAAGCGCACCTCCATGAACAGAAAGAAGTTGAGTGGGAGAAGTAGTGCCAATTCCCAACCGCCCTTGATTGTCAAGCCGCATATATTCCGTAAGCCCTGCGTTACTGTTTTTTGTTGAAAATGTAAGCACAGAGGCCGGAGTGTTATCTGATATATTCGTAAATATGCTTGCGATTTGTCCGGTTGATGTCGCGCCGCCAATATTGGTTTCGTTAGCAAAAAGCAATCCTGCTCCAATATTATTTGACGCAGAAGAGCTTGCCATGTGGGTAAGCCGTAAAATATCAGTAATGCCGGCTCCATTGCCATCAGTCACAATCCCTGTAAGCGCCGCTAGAGTGCTTGATCCTAATGGGCTTCCCAAAGAAGAAGTCGCAAAAACGCTAAAGCTACCAAATCCTCGCGAGAGCAATCCTCCTTGTCCTATGCCAATACCTCCTCCTACATTTAATTGATTATCAATAAGCGCATTACCAAGCACTTGCAGTGATCCCGCTTCCAGAGAATGAGCAAGAAGTGATGTTGTTTCAATGCCGGGAATGTCAAATATCTGAAGAGCATCGGTGCCGCCGCTATGTACCACATACGCTTTTTTACCGGACACAAATATTTTCTCCGGTGCGGTTCCCGTCAAAACGGTTCCAATACTCACGGGAGTTGTTGGGTTTTGAACATCAAAAACCTGAAGAGTATTTGATGTATTATTTACCACATACGCGTAGCGGCCGGAGACGAACACAGATGATGGCGATGCCTCGGTGAAAACCGTTCCTACTAATGTGGGAGATGCGGTAGAAATATCGAGTATTTGTAAAATATTGACTGTGGTGTTTAACACATACGCATAGCGGCCGGAAACATAAACGGACGTTAACGTTAGACCACCACTGCCCCAATTGCCAATTTTAGTAGGAGCCGATGGATTAGAAATATCAAAAACTTCCAAAAGATCTGTTACTGATATGAAGCCGTTTGCCACATACGCGTAGCGGCCGGAGACGAAAACTGATATAGGAAGCGTTGCTGTAGATATAGTTCCTGTGCGTACCGGAAATGTTGGGTTAGAAACATCAAAAACTTGAAGCGTGCTACCTGAATAATTTACCACATACGCGTAGCGGCCGGAGACGAAAATAGAAATCGGATCAGAGCCCGTTGGAGCTGATCCCATTAGAATAATATTAGAGGGTCTTGAGATATCAAAAATTTGTAGAGTATCGCCTCCGATATTTACAATATAAGCGTAGCGTCCCGAGACGAAAATATCTTTAGGACTTGCTCCTGTTGTTGTTTGTCCTGCCAGCGCGGGAGAAGAGGTAGAGACATCAAAAACCTGAAGAGTGTGTGATGTACTATTTACCACATACGCGTAGCGGCCGGAGACATAAACGGAATTCGGATCGCTACCAGTAGTTGCCGACCCGGTAAGTTGCGGTAATGAATAGGAAGAAGAAGCGGTAAGATTGGAAATATCGCCGATTACGGTAAGTTTTTCGTTTGGTGTTGAGGTTCCGATGCCAACATTCCCATCCTGATTTACTCCGCTGATGTACAGCGATGGGGTTGTGCTTCCATTGTTTGAAACGACAAAGGCCGGGTTGGTGGTGTCCATTTCTACAGAAAGCAATCCCCAAGGAGAAGTGGTACCAATGCCCACGCTACCGTAAAAAAGTCCATTGCCCGTCGCTTGAATGGTAGATGAAGCCCAAACATTGCCGGAAACTTTAATGGATCCGGTTGCCGTAATATTCGCGACACTCGTTATATCTCCAGATATCAGCGTATTGCCATGCACAGAGAGACGCTGTGATGGAGAGGTGGTGCCTATTCCCAGCAATCCTTCGTTGGTAACAATAAGGTTTGTGGCGGTTGAAGAGCCGATGACAAACGAAGGACCAGAGATGCCGTTTGGATTTACCGAAAGAAGTCCCCAGGGAGAGGTAGTACTGATACCAACTCTTCCACCATTTAATATCGTAAGAGCCGCCGGAGAGCTTGTGGCATATTGATCCGTTGTTGTGCCCACATAGAGATTGCCTCCCATGGAAGAAAAGAGCCAATGTTTTAAGTTTGTTCCCGCTCCTGTATCGGAGAGAGCCAAAGAAGGGCGGGTGCCCGCAACCTGCAGAGGCCAGTTGGGAGAGGTCGTTCCAATCCCAACTTTTCCGCCAAAGTAACTCGGCGCGCTTCCCGAATAAATAGAATAGTTATTGGTTCCTGAGGTAATGTTTTTAATGTAAAGCCCATAGGCATTAGTAATGGTAGAACCGCTTCCTTTATTTGGCGTTTCTGCAAAAAATGTGTATGCATTGGTCAGTGTTTGTGGAGTGGCTGCTGTTTGAACAAACCCATAAAATGCCGCAGCATCAGTGTTGTATACTGGAGGGTTATCTATTATTGGTGTTGATCGAACTCCAGCACAAACACCGTATAGAAAATCTAAGCATGTAGCGCCGGTGGATGTGGAGAATTCACTATTAACAAAAAGGCCGGCGTAAGAACTCCAATCGCTAGCAGGGTTTATAGATGTATGCCCTCTCCAATCAACAGTAAATAATGGAGTCGATGTCCCGCTGTCATCAATGCGGAACGGAAGCGTATTAGTATTTTTTGTTTCAATAGAGAATGTACCAAGCGGTGTCGTTGTTCCAATCCCTATCCTTCCATCGTTTCCCGATACATACAAAAATGGAGAGGATGTTCCTTGGTCGCCGATGACAAAAATAGGGACATTGGTACCGACTGTTCCTGCCACGGATTCTACTGAAAGAAGCCCCCATGGAGAGGTTGAGGCAATTCCCACGCTTCCTGAAGAATTTGCCAGCAATGTTGTTCCAGAAACAGTCAGTTGTGTCGTTGAAGCATACTCAAATATGGAAGTTGAGGAAGCGGAGAGAGCAATGGGAGAACCCTTGAACCATACTTGAGTAGAAGTTGAGTTTGCGAGTTGTCCGAAGTTGGTGGTGGGAGTCCAAGCGAATGCTCCACTACCTATCGCATCATTGCTGTCGCACAAGTCGGAAGAACCGGTGATGGTGGAGCAGAAATCCGTCCATCCGTCTCCCGTGACGCTGTTGAAGGTAAGAAGACCGGTGATGTCCATATTGGTTGATGTAGCATTCGTTGTGGAAGCAGACGATGCTTGGAATGAACTGGGGAAAATTACATGGTTTGGCAGAGACAGCGTCCAGGTTCTGTTTAAAGAAAGGTCTTGAGCTCCCGCACTCGAAGTAATCTGGTTTGCGGTACCGGCAACGGTTAATGAGCGAGATGTCTGCACGTATCCGGAACCGTCAACGCCATCGAGAGTACCTGTCCAATCCCCCGTTACGTTTGCGACGTAATCGGCGCCTGCGACTGCGGATTGAATACCGCCGACGCCTCCTCCTTTGAGTATTCCGGTAAGGGTTGTAGATCCGGTGCCTCCTCGGAGAACCGCGAGCGTGGAGGATGAAGTAAGAGCAGTTCCTCCGCTGTTTGCCACGACAATATTGTCTCCGGTAAATGAAGTGGCGTTTGTACCTCCATTGGCAATGCTCAATGTTCCTCCGGAAAGAACTCCGTTTGATACGCTGACTGCGCCGTCTGAAAGACCGGTAAGATTAATGGTGCCAGTTGCGGTAAGGCCTGCAACCGAGAGATTGCCAGAGAGCAGACCGTTGCCATGCACCGAGAGAAGTTGGGAGGGAGAACTCGTCCCAATCCCCACACTTCCTGAAGAATTTGCCAGCAATGTTGTTCCAGAAACAGTCAATTGTGTCGTTGAAGCATACTCAAATATGGAAGTTGAGGAAGCGGAGAGAGCAATGGGAGAACCCTTGAACCATACTTGAGTAGAAGTTGAGTTTGCCAGTTGTCCGAAGTTGGTGGTGGGAGTCCAAGAAAAAGTTCCTCCGCCTGATCCACATGCGGCTCCGGTGCCATGCAAAAAACCATTTGTATCCAATTCAGCACATTGTGTAGCACCAATTAAGCTTGCAATTTGAATAGAGCTTGTTGCAATCAATCCAGAAACAGTAGTAGTGCCAGCGATAAGTGCTCCGCCGTGGACGGAGAGGAGTTGAGAAGGAGATGTTGTACCAATGCCGACGTTTCCTAATGCGTTCATTATAAAAAATGCGGTTCCGCTCGCATTTTGTACTTGTAAAATATCCGCGGCTTGGGCTTGATGACTTCGCAATGAAAGCAAGGTTGCGTTACTGCTTGTCGCCTCCACGGTAAGTTGCGAAAGACCAATGGGTGAAGTAGTACCGATTGCAACACGATCGGAAAGAGTGGTAAGGCGAACAGTCGCCCCATCATCCGTCCATCCCGAGTCGCCGCCGCATCCCACGCAGGTGGAGACCGTAAGGTTTGAAATTGTGCTGGTGCCGCTGACATTTAATGACCCAAAAGACGCTTTCCCTCCTCTCGTGATATACCAATTTTTTGTTGTTGCCTCGCCCTCTTTTGTACTTTGGCCAAGCACAAAGTCCCCTGCCGCGGCAAAACCCCCTCCCGTTCCCAAGGCCAATTCAAAGTCCCCCGTGCGCGCCTGAAGACCAGCGTTAAACATCGCAAATCCTCCAAAGGTACTCTGTCCTTTGATAGTCGCATTACCCTCTACCAACAAAACGTCTTTTGCGACAACGCGCGCGGCGTCTATTTGATTTCCGGCGCTTACCGAATCGGATGCGTTAATAACTCGTCCGGCAATGCGATCACCGATTAAAAAGTTTTTCGCAGTAATATCGTATGCTCCCACGACACCTTCGGCATCTAGCGAGCGCGCGCGGATATCGGTTGCCGTCAAGAGCGCTTTCAAGCGTGTTGGACCTTCAACGGTGAGTGTTTTGCCAAATGTAGCATCGCCAAGCACTCCGAGCGATCCTTCTACCCTAAGCGACGAGAGCATTCGCGCGGCGCCTTTTACCAATAAATATTTACCGATCTCCACGCGTCCTTCCAAAAAAACATCTTCCTGCGTAACATTGCCGTTTTTCGTTACAAAAGCCAGCGTGAAATCTTCCGCCGATACATTGTCAAGATAATCCACATTGAGATTATCAACTTTTGTAATGGACTTGACCATAATTGGCGCAATGCCGTCCGCAACATACGATCGAAGTTGTCCTTCTGTTTCAACATTGCCGATAATGGCAACATCTCCTTTTTCATTTAACAGCAAAATTTCATTCGCGTGAGTGCCGGGACGAAATCCCAAAACCGTCTGCGCGTCTTTCATTTTATTGTACGCGGTTGTAACTGCAGAATCAAAAAATCCAAATACAAATCGTAACGGAGCTATGACAAGCGCTGTCGTGAGAAAGAAAGCAATCAAAAATAATTTTGGGCGCCCAATGACATACGCGTAGGACCGCTTAATGCCGCGCCATATTTTATGCGCTATGCCAAAATGGCTTTCTGTGGAAGCATCAAGGAACGCAATGAATTTTTTAATAAACGCATCAAAAGTGACGTCTTGTTCGCTTATATGTTTTTGCGCGGGTGGTGACGGCGGCGGTGATAGCCTTGGTGATGAATCATTTTTTTTTGAAAGATCGGGAATCGTGGAAAGCGATTCAAATTGAGCTGTATGAACTTCCGGTTTATGCAAAAAAAGTTCAAGCGGTGTCGTTGCGCCGCGCTGAATATGATTGCGCAACATTTGACGATCCATATACGATACGAGTGCAGCGCGCGTGGTATACCAAATGCCGTTTATTTTTTTTGCCGGCAATTTTTTCTTGCGCGCAAGAAGACCTAAGTATTCTGCGCTATACGGAGTATGTTCTGCCGCTTCATTGAGCGAGAGCCATTGCAGATTTTTTTTTGTATTTTTGTTCTTGTTCATCGGACGGTTTTACATCAATGACGATACTATGTATCGGTTAGAATATTTGGTTGATTTATAATACTATTTTGGCATTTTTATAAAAACAAAAAAAGAGCGCGCAAGCGCTCTTGTTGTGGATAACCCACGCAAAACGACACGAATCCACAAGTGTTATATAAATTTATAAATATGCGAATATATGTGCATCATAATATTTATAAAACCCTACTAAATAATCAAAAAAATATGAATGTTTATAAATTCTTATGATACTTTGAGTTACGAAACTCAACATATGATAGCTTAAAATAACTTGAGCCAAAACCTAGTGAATTGAATTACCAAAAACACCTTTCCCTTAATCTCCCACTTGTTTATAGGGCCCAATACACGCGAATCAATACTGATTTGCCTATTATCTCCTAATACAAAATATTCTTGCGGATCAAGGTTAATATAGATTACGCCAACGGCAGGAGTGTTTGGCAGGGTAAGATATTCTTCTTGAAGCACCACGCCGTTTTCGTCGCGGGATTCTTTAATACGCACGCCGCCATTTTCAATAACAATACGCTCTTTGGGGAGCGCAATAACTCGCTTGATAATGTGTTTTTGCTTTGTATTTTGGTTTGCCAAAACCACCAGATCGCCTCGCTTTGGCTCATTGCCAAAACGATAGGCAAGCTTATTAATAAATACATAGTCGTAATTAAGAACAGTGGGAGCCATGGAATCACCCCGCACAATAAAACTATCCATAACAAAAAGGCGGAGCAAAACAACACTTACAAAAACAACAACAGAAGATCGAATGATGGCTTGCATAGTATTATGATATACTAAATTATGAAACAAAGCGACATTAAACGATTCATTGATTTTTTTTGCGATGCTGCGTTACGGATTCGTAAGCAAAAACCAACCATCATCCGCGGCAAAGACGGTAAATTGGTAAAACAAGCGTTGGAGTTTTTTTCTCGGCAACAGCTCGAGATGCTCGCGGTATGGTTTTTAGCAAAAAAAACAAAACTATCCACTTCCATTGGCGCGATGCTCTCAAATGCGGTGCTCGAAGAACTCTCGCGCAAAATGCGCGCGCCTTCGTTTTGGCACGATCTTGACATCCTCTCTGATCGCTATTTCCCGCGCGCTTTTGATGCGTTGCCGAATAAAAAAATTATTTTGCGCGGGGCTCCACGCGAATGGCAATAGCAATATCGCCGTTTTGATGTTTTATCACCGCCGGACACTCCCCTGCCGTTTTTATCTGCGCGTTGATGACAATATGATTTTCTTGTAAGCGCGCGGGAAGCGGGATTTTTAATGCGCAAAGCGCTTGCAAAATATCTTTTACGTTTACCCTCGCGTATAGATTTCCTTTTGCGTCGGCCGGTTTATAAATAGCGATAGTTTTCCCTTCTAACGCTTGCCGCAATGCCTCGTACGTTTCACTCTCTTGTTCTATTTTTTGTGTCGTAGCTTTTTTGATATTTTTATGCTGCGCAAGGTTTTTTGCGGTTGCTTTGACTGCCATCCCGCGCGGAATTAAGAAATGAAACGCATATCCATCGGCGACATTTTTGATATCGTCTCTGTGTCCCAATTGTGGGATATCACGAAGCAAGATGATTTTCATAATCTACCGTTGGCGCCTTTCAATAATTCTATTGCCTTTTCTAGGATTGGATCGCGGCCGGCTTCAATATCTTTTTCTTTTGGCTTTATTTCGTAGTCCGGCGTAAGCCCTCCAGCGGAAATATCTCGTCCTTGTGGCGTGAGCCACTTTGCCACCGTAATTTTTATTGAGGTATTTTCCGTAAGCGGCAGGAGTTCCTGCACCGAGCCCTTGCCAAATGTTTTCTCGCCCACTAATTTGGCAACTCCGTGGTCTTGCAGGGCTCCCGCAACAATTTCTGAAGCAGACGCAGAGCCCTGATTTATTAAAATAACCATCGGGAGGTCGCGAAATATATTAAATCCGTAGCTGCGGTGTTCGTTTTTTTCTTCTCTGCCGCGGTCTTCTATAACCACGGTTTCTCCTTCTGGTAAAAACCAACTGCTGATATGCACCGCGGCTTCCAAAAATCCTCCTGGGTTGTTGCGCAAATCCAGAATAAGTTTTTGCTTGCCGCTTTGCGCCATCGCACGGAGCGCTTCGCGGAACGCTAGCGGAGAATTTTCGGAAAAGTTATGCAATTGAATAAGAAATATATCATTAGGGATAACAATAGAGCGCGGGCCGTTTTTGCCGATGACTGTTGGATTATCGGTGCTTATAACGGGGACTTGAATCATTTCTCGTACAATATCAATAACGCGCGGTTCGTCTTCTCCATTTCGCAAAATGGTCAGCCGCACAGGGGTCCCCCGCTCTCCGCGAATCATCTGTACCGCTTCTTCAATCGTGAAATCAAGTGTTGATGTATCATCAATACGGATAATTTTATCTCCTGCCAGAATCCCTGCGCGTTCCGCAGGCGTTCCTTTCAGTGGGGCAATCACCGTAACAATACTTTTGCGTAGTCCAATCTCCATCCCTACGCCATCAAATGACCCTTTTATCTCGCTTTGGAAATACTTATTTTCTTTTGGCGGAAAAAATACGGTGTAGGGGTCTCCGATTGATTTGAGAAGGCCGGAAATGGCGCCATAGACCATATCCTGGCGGCCTACTTTGTCGCTATCAACATAGCGCATTTCAACCATGCTCCACGCGTCCCAAAACGGCGCAAAGTTTACGTCTTCGCGTAACGGCGCAATAGGTTCTTTTTGCAGCACTCCCAATATTTTCGTCTCTCCAGGCATCTGTAAACCCGCATAAAACCCACCGACAAATACAACGCCTAATACCACAAGCGCCACCACAAAAAGTACAATTTTTTTCATCAAACGCATAATACTCTCAAGTATCGCAAAGAACTAATATGAATGCAAATAAAAAAATGTTATGCTAATAAGCAATGATTATTCGACTGTTTAATACACTCTCGCGGAGGAAGGAGATTTTTCGGCCGTTGCGCAAGAAAACGGTAACACTTTATACCTGCGGACCGACGGTGTATGACTATGCGCATATTGGTAATCTCCGCACGTTTATTTTTGAAGACATTCTCAAGCGTGTGCTAATCCGTGCGGGCTACAACGTACGGCACGTAATGAACATTACCGATGTTGATGACAAGACCATTCGCGGCGCTCGAAAATCTCACATGGCGCTTCCTGCATTTACCCGAATATATGAAAAAGCGTTCAAGGATGATCTACAAAAGCTCAATATTCTCTCCCCTTCCCGTTTTATACGTGCAACAGATCATATCAGTACTATGCTCTCGGTCATCGAAACCCTTCTTCGAAAGAAGATCGCTTACACTCGCGATGGATCGGTGTATTTCGATATTTCGTCGTTTCCCAACTACGGTAAGCTTGCGCGTATCAAACAAGATGCCTTACAACATGGCGCCGGCATGAAAGTAAAGCAAGAGCGCGTGGATGATGATGAATACGCAAAAGACGAAGCGCGCGATTTTGCACTCTGGAAGGCGCGAAAAGGAAATGAACCGTTTTGGCAATCACCCTTTGGCAAGGGCCGCCCTGGATGGCATATTGAGTGTTCTACGATGGCAGTACAGTATCTTGGCCAGCCAATTGATATTCATGCTGGCGGCGTTGATTTGCTCTTTCCTCACCACGAAAACGAAATCGCACAGGCAGAAGCGGCGGCGAAAAAACAATTTGTGCGCTATTGGCTTCATGGGAAGCACCTGCTGGTCGCGGGGCAGAAAATGTCAAAATCATTAGGCAATATTTTTACTTTGCGCGATATTGAAGCGGAGAAAACAACGCCTGTTGCTTTCCGTTATCTTGTGCTTGGCGCGCATTACCGCTCGCCACTTAACTTTACATGGGAGGGGCTTGCGGCAAATGCGCAGTCGCTTGAGCGACTCTACGATTTTCTTCATAAACTCCGCAGTACATCAAGAATAACTAAAACAAATACGACGGCAAAAACATTAAGAACGATTCAGCGCTTTCAAAAACAATTTGACGATGCGATCAGTGACGATCTTAGTGTTCCTCAAGCACTCGGGGTACTGTGGAATTGTATTCACGAATACAATAAAAATCCGGAGAAGTTTAATGCAAAAGAGGTTGTACAGACACTATACGATTGGGATACTATTTTTGGGCTGGATTTTAAAAAACAAAAGATGGAGAAAATCCCCTCTTTTCTTAAAAAACTACTTAAGGAACGCGAGGCGGCGCGCGGCGCGCATGATTTTGCCAAAGCCGACAAAATCCGCACCACCATCCGCTCTCTCGGCTGGGAAATAGAAGACACTCCCGATGGTCCTCATCCACATCTTTTGCACGACGCTATACCCAGTAGAACATTGCGGCACCATTGAAAACAACCTAAACTAAAACCATGGCACAAAGCACTCCGCACAAAGGATCAATGACTTCGTTTCCCTCATCGGTTCGTATGCCGCCGCACAATATTGACGCGGAAATTTCACTCCTCGGCTCTTTATTGCTTGACGGGACCATGATAGATCAAGTTGCTGACATTATCGGCAAAGATGATTTTTATAAAAATGAACACCGCATTATCTATGAAGCAATACTTGATTTGTTTGCGCATCAAAAACCGATTGACATTCTTTCTATTTCAAGCGCGCTCCAAGAAAAAGGATGGCTCAATGAAGCGGGCGGTAGCAGTTATTTGACAAACCTCATCAATAGTGTGCCGACTGCGTCAAGTGCAGGATACTATGCGGAGATTGTCCGCAAGAAAAAAATTCTCCGCGATCTCATAACTATCTCGCATGAAATTTCCCAGCTTGGGTATCAGGAAGGAGAAGACGTCAATCAACTACTCGACGAAGCGGAAAAAAAAGTTTTTGCCATCGCTCAGCACTTTCTGGTAAAAGGATTCTCTCCAGTTTCCAAAGCGCTCGAAGAAGCGTGGGAGCGCATTGATCGTCTCCATAAAGGAACTGGGGAACTCCGCGGCGTGCCGACAGGTTTTCGCGATTTGGATTATCTTACTGCGGGATTACAAAAATCAGACCTCATTATTCTTGCCGCTCGTCCATCGTTAGGGAAAACTTCTTTTGCGCTTGATATTGCGCGGCACGTCGCCATTGAAGAGAAGATTCCGGTTGGGATTTTTTCACTTGAAATGTCCGGTGAACAACTTATTGACCGTCTTTTAGCTGCAGAGTCACATGTGGATTTGTGGAGATTGCGAACGGGGCGTCTCTCTCCTGAAAGTGACGACTTTACCCAAATTCGCGATGCAATGGAGCGACTCTCAAAAGCCCCGCTCTATATTGATGATGAGGCATCAATAAATATCCTTCAAATGCGGGCGAAAGCGCGGCGATTGCAGGCGGAAAAGGGCCTCGGCCTTTTAATTGTTGACTATCTTCAGCTTATGGTGCCGAGAATGCATACCGACAATATGGTCCAGCAAATTACTGAAATTTCGCGGTCGCTCAAGGCGCTTTCGCGCGAGTTGAATGTCCCGGTACTTGCCATTTCTCAACTTAATCGGGCCGTTGAAGGAAGACCAGATAAAAAGCCAATATTGTCCGATCTTCGCGATTCCGGATCCATTGAGCAAGACGCCGATCTTGTTTTGTTTATTTATCGCGAAGATCGAGTCAAAGAAAATTCCGACCGTCACAACCAAGCCGATATTATTATTGCCAAGCATCGCAACGGACCCTTGGGCAAAATCGTGCTTTACTTCAGCCCAGAAAATACCAGTTTTACAACGCTTGAAAAAACCTTTTGAACAGTTTAATGGAGCACTCGCAATTTTTTGTTGGACTGCGAAAATTATTTGAGAAATTCCCCGGCATTGGTCCGCGCCAAGCCAATCGTTTTATTTGGGCAATGCTGGATTTCGCGCCCGACGAACAAAAAGCCCTTGGTGAGACAATTCTTGCGCTCTCCTCGCGCATGAAACGATGCAGTGCGTGTTTTCGCGTTTTTCCCGTCAGTGATAGCGAAACAATTTGTTCGTTTTGTCTACCATCATCAAAGCGCGATCACCACATGCTGATGGTTATAGAACGCGACAGCGACCTGCTCAACATAGAAAAAACGGGAATATATCACGGGCTCTATCATGTTTTGGGCGGCGCGCTTGACCCATTGCAGGAACAGAGCATTGTGCGCAAACGCATAAAAGCGCTCTACGAGCGTCTCGAAAACTTCTCACAAAAGAAAAATGTACTTCCCCTTGAAATTATTTTTGCTCTCTCTCCAACAAAGATGGGCGAATTTACCGCGCAATATATCCAAAAAATCCTCGAGCCCCTGTTTGGCAATCCCCGCCTCGCCGAAGACGGCGAGTCGAGGCGGGCGCCCGCTAAGTTGAAGATAACGCGTCTCGGACGAGGCCTTGCCACTGGCATGGAACTTGAATACGCCGACGAACTCACGCTCAAACAAGCTCTGGACAATCGTAAATAATGCCGCTATTCTTAATTTAGATTGAAAGGAAAATGATTATGGTGATGCTTATTATGGCGTTTATTTTCTTGCTTGTAGTATTGGCTCTTGCGTTTTTTGGGCTTGCGTTGCAACACGCACGGCGAACTGACGAAAAAGAGAGCAAGAAATCTTAAAAAAATAACTCTTGACTTAATATTATCAATGATGATAATATCTAAAACAGACATAAAGGGAGAGGCAAATGTGGTATTTTGTTACTTTCCTAATTGTTTTTTTTATATTATATGTACTTTTTATTGTTTTGGCTTGGAAATCTGCGGGCCGTTCAGCAGAAAGAAATCGTATATTGATGATACGATTAAATCGTGGCCATCAAATCTGGTGTACAGCTGGAGTTGAAGATGGCAAGCATTGTTCCTGTAAAGTGGTTCCATATTATTTTGATCTACAAGACATCAAGAAGCGCGAGGAAATTATCTCACAACTTGCGGCAGCCAGAGGAGGCGATTGACTCTAAAAACCCAGAAACAACTGGGTTTTTATTTAATCTCTAGGATTTTTACTATACTTACCGGTTGTCGGTGGCCTTTGACTTTGCGGTAGCGGGTTTTTGAGTGATATTTTCGAATGACGACTTTTGGTAAACGCTTTTGCTCTATCAATTCGGCGGTGACTTTGGCGCTATAATAGGGTTTGCCGACACTTACCGTATCACCGTCCGCTACCATTAACACCTTATCAAACGAAAAACGTTCCCCTGCTTTACGCGGAAGTTTTTCTATTTGGATTCTTTTGCCCTCCGAGACAAAATACTGCTTGCCCCCGGTTTCAATAACAGCAAGTTTCATATTGGTATCATTCTATACTACTTCTTCGGGTTTTTCAAGTGCTACTGGTTCAGCAAAGCCGGCTGTACCTCCCGTAATACGCACAACATCTTTGTCAATTTTTCCGAACTCTTTATATGCGTTATTGTACATACTGACAGCTGCGCCTAGATTTTTTCCAAGTTTTTGCATGTAATCTTCGTACGTTCCGAGGTGCCGTCCTAAATTCTCAACCTGTTTTATGATTTCTTTGGCTTGTTCGGAAATTTTTTGGTTTTTCAGACCCTGAAGAACCGTCTGTAAATACGCCAAGAACGATGTCGGAGAAACGATGATAACCTTTTTCTGTCCGGCGTAGTGAATCAGATTTTTTGTATCGTCTGTGACTGCGCCGACTTTATTTATCAGAAGGTCATAATACACTGCCTCGGAAGGTATAAACATGAAAGCAAAATCCATCGTTCCTTCCTCCGGCTTGACGTATTTTGACGTCTCATCAATCCTTGTTTTCAGATCGTTAATAAATGCCGCTTCGTACCTCTTTTTTTCTGTCGCGTCGCGCGCTTCAAGAATCCGGTTATAATTTTCCAAACTGAACTTGGAGTCAATCGGAATAATGCGCTTATCCACAAAAACTACGGCATCCACGATAACTTTGTTTGAGAAAGAATACTGCATTTGGTAGGAGCTGGGAGGAAGAACGTTTTTTAAGACCGTCTCAAGAAAATATTCTCCCAGTACCCCGCGCTGTTTTGGATTTTTTAATATATCCTGTAAATTTTGGAGTTGCTCTGTTACGGTCATTACTTGTTTTTGTCCCTCCCCCACACGCACAAGCTCTTGGGTAATTTCTCTAATGATACGCGTTGATTCGCCAAATTGCTGTTGCATCTGCTGCTGCATTGCGCGGGCAGATTCAAGCACTTTTTGGTCCACAGAGCCCAATTTTTGATCCACTGCGCGTGTGAGCTCACTCAACTGATTTTGCAGCATCATCATCCCGTGCCCCGCGTCATTCAACGCACTGCGCTTTCGAGATACAAAATAAATAACAACAACAATGCTCATCGCGCTGATTACAACGATAAGAATGGCGTCCATATGGATTTATTATACTCGAACCGTAAAAGAAAAAAAGCCCCCATGGAACTCGGGGACTTGTTTGTATGAATAATGAAATGTCGATTCGCTAAATATTTTTCATCTCCCGCAAGAAGAAAAAAACTCTTCTTCCCGCGGTCTATGTTTCTTGGCGCGTATAAGCGCCAACCCCTTCCCCAATTTAGAAACTCTAAATTGAGCCCAAGCGCTCCAACGCAGTGAGAGTATTGTGGCTTGTATGCATGCCTCCCTCGTGATACAAAAGAACAGCTTGGCGTTCAGTATAAATCCTTTGAAACAAAAATACAAACATGCTACCGTAAGCGCATGGCCCTATCGTCTAGGTCGGTCTAGGACACACGGTTCTCATCCGTGGAACTCGGGTTCAAATCCCGATGGGGCCGAATCTATTTCTTGTTTTTCCAATAGTCGTCTTGGCGGCATAAAAGTTCCGATGCTTGCTCGGGATGAGCCATAATTTCTTCAACAACGCGCTCCATGCGCATGGATTGGGATCCCTTAATCAAAATCATATCGTTTTCTTTAATACATTCTTTGAGAAATGAGGCTGCTTCTTGCGCAGTTGCAAACCACAATACATTCTTTTGCGTCATGCCGGAAGCAACGGCGGATTCCGCGGCAAATTTCGCGCGCGGGCCTACGGTAATGAGATAATCCGCAAATTTTGCAAGCGTCCCCACTTTTTGATGCGCTTCAATGGCATATTTACCTAACTCAAGCATGTCGCCGAAGACAACAATTTTACGCTTTGCCGGGAGCTCCTGTAGCACATCAAAAGCTGCAGCAGTCGCTAACGGAGACGCATTATACGTATCGTCTAAAATAAAACTGTTTTTTATTCCCTCGATGTGCCGCAAGCGCCCGGGAAGCGGCTTATAGCGTTGAAGCGCCTGTGCCGCTTCAACAAGATTCATATCAAAAAGCGTTACTACCGCTATCGTCGCAAGAGCAGCATATGCTTGCTGCTTGCCATACACCTCGTGAAGCCGCACCGGCACCGAAGCCCCCTTATAGTCAACTTTCAATGCGATGCCATCCTTTGATATTTTATAGTTTGATGCCACCAAATCCGCGCTATCAGAGAATCCATAGGTAAGAATGGACGCATTTGTTTTTTCTTTCATAGTATGGACAATGGGGTCATCGGCATTCAGTACTGCCCATCCGCTTGCGGCAAGCTGCCGAGCCAATTTGCTTTTCTCGCGCGCAATATCTTCTGCGTCGGGAAAAAACTCCACATGTACGGGCAGTTCGCCGATAGCAGTAATCACCGCGATATCCGGCCGCACAATGCCTAATAATCGGTCCATATCTTGTGGTCGATCAACTCCCATCTCAAGCACTAAAATTTCTGGCGGATGTTTTGTATGTACTTCCTGTAATCCCTGCGCGATGTTGCATATCCACCCGCTCCAACTGCGCCACGCCGTTGTTCGTCCCAACACCGCAAGAGAAAGTCCAATTTCGCTATTATAGCTCTTATTGCTTTTGCGAACACGGAAGCGGCTCTCAAGCACCATGGCAATTGCTTCTTTGGCGGAGGATTTTCCCACTGACCCTGTTATGCCAACCACACGCGCGCGCCAACGCCGCAGCGCCCAGCGCGCCTCCGCAGAAATAATTTTTATAATAAGTTTTTTTACAATATCCATTTGCTTCTTTAACGAAAAATATTTTTTCGTTTTTTATCAATTCGCAACACGATCGGGTGGTATCGTATAATAATTAATTAAAAAATCGGTAAGTGATCGGAACGATTCGGTAAGCGATTGCGACGCATACCGCACCCCTTGGGGCCGCTCTAAAAACATAAATATCAAAAATTGCGCATCGTAGGCAGGAAAATATCCAAAAAACGCATGGAGAAATTCTGTTTCTTCGTATCCCCGTCCATCCTGCCGCGGAATTTGCGCTGTTCCTGTTTTTGCCGCGATTGAATACCCTGATTTTTTCGCTGCTCCGCCGGCAAGTGTGGTATCAACAACCTCAACAAGCATCCGGCTTATCGTACGCGATGTCTCCGGAGAAATAACCTGACGAATAACAATCGGCTCTCTCGGAGTGCCCTCTGTGGGCGCTTCGCGCACATAGGGCTGTATGAGCGTACCACCATTTGCTAAAGAAGACAACGCCATAGTAAGTTGCAATGGGGTTACTGCAATTCCTTGTCCAAATGATGCGGTTGCGAATTCTATTTCTCTTGTACTCTTCAAATTTTTGATGTCTCCAGCCACCTCGCCCGGCAGATCAATGCCAAGTTTTTCCCCAAAACCAAACCGATAAAAATAATTCTTAAATCGCTCGGTACCAAGGCGCTGCATAGCAAACACTGCGCCGGTGTTGAGTGACTCTTGCAATACCTGCGTCATAGTTTGTTTTCCGCGCGCCTTACCATCAAAATTTTTAATGACTGCCGATCCAACCCGCACCTCTCCCTGGTCAATATAGGTTGTCTCGGGAGTCAATGCGCCCGCATCAAGTGCAGCGGCCATGGTGAGTGGCTTGAAAACCGAACCGAGTTCGAATATTTTTTCTACAAAAGGATTTAAAAACACGCCGAGATTCTCCTCTATAAAATATTCGTTTGGATTAAAATACGGGAACGCGGCAAGCGCTTTAATTTTCCCCGTCTTCGGCTCTACAACAATAATCCCGCCTTGTTGCGTATGCCAGCGATTGATAAGGCCACCGAGTTCTTCTTCTGTAGCGCGCTGAATGGAAGGTTCGATCGTGAGAATAATGTTTTGCCCTTCACGGGGAGATGCGCGAAATTGCTGACCGAGCGCAATCAATAACCCTCGCGCATCGCGCTCTTGAAAAAAAGAGCCCGCAGAGCCGCGGAGCTCTTCTTCATATTGTTTTTCAACACCATACTGCCCGGTCGGATTTTCAGTAGCATGCGAAACAAAGCCAATCACATGGCTTGCCAAATTATCTCCCGGATAGAATCTCCATGCGCGTTGTACAAGCCCGACTCCAGGAATAGCAAGCGCCGAAATGCGCTCTCCTTCTTCATAGGTAAGACGCGATTTGAGCATTTCATACGGGTCATCTTTTTTTTGCAAAATAACATCGTATAACTCCCGATCGAGTGATGTTGCCGCATTAAGGGCCGAAAACAATTCTGAAGCGCGCTCGCGAGGGAACACGCGATTATCGATGTAAAGCAAATGTCCGTTTTGGGTTGTTGCAACGCGAACAAGCGCATTAGTTTTGTCGTCGCGCATAGAGATGGTGCCGCGCGCCGGTTCAAGTGCCGCAGTATATTGCTGTTGGCGGCGTGCCAAGTCCGCGTAAAACTCATAGCGGAAAATCTGAAGAAAAAAAAATCTACTGATAATCGCGCCTGCAACTCCTAAAGTAGCGAGAGTCAAAAACGCAATTCGCAGATTTATAAAACTAGTAGAAACGGCTTTTTTGCGATGTTTCTGCAACATTGCGGCTTCTGGTTAAAGCATCAAACGAGCGCGGTTCATGATACCCACGGGACACAAAAAATTCTGTTGTTAAGGCTCTCCCTCCTTGTAATGCCGTGCGTTCTATGTTTTGAACTTCGCTATGCAACTCCTCAAGCTGTACAAGAAGCTCTTCTTTTACAAATCCTCCGGCAACAATGCTGCCAACCAAATAAATATAGAATATCCCGAGTACGCATATGCCGCTGACGGCGCAAAATGAAACCACGCGGCGCGCCGAATACGAAAGCGCCTTGCCGCCAAAGAGCATTTCGTCTTTTAAATCCTGCGTGTATGATCGGGTATAAAAAATTGTGGCTTCAAGAACACTCATAGTTTTTTGATGGCGCGGAGCTTGGCGCTGCGCGCGCTAGCATTTTTTAAAATTTCTTCTCGAGATGGTGTTATTGGTTTCTTGGTCAAAAGATTACCTGTACCTTCGCGCGACCACGCGCGGAACATTTGTTTGACCGCACGGTCTTCCAACGAATGGTACGAAATGACAACCAGTCGGCCTCCAGATCGCAAAACTTTCCAAGCGCCCACAAGACCATCGCGGAGCGCCCCGCACTCGTCGTTTACAAAAATGCGCAGCGCTTGAAATGTTTTTGTTGCAGGATGCGCCTTTCCTCTTCTAGATTTTTTCAGCACCACATCAAGCGCCGCAAGCAAATCTCCAACAGTAGCAAATCGTTTTTTTCTTCGAAACAGCACAATGGCCTTTGCGATTTGTCGTGATCTTCGTTCTTCGCCGTACTTCCATATGATATTTTCCAATTCTTTTTCCGAGGCGCTATTGAGAATATCGGCCGCCGAGATTGCGCTATTACTGCGGAGCGCCATGGAAAGCGGCTCATCAACACCATGAAAAGAAAACCCTCTTTTGCTTTCAACAAAATGCCATCGCGATACCCCAAGATCAAATAATATTCCAGCTGCATGGTGAATGCCGTGCGACGAAACGATAGATGTCATAGCACGAAAATTGCCGTGATGCACAAAAAGATTTTTCCATATGCCGCCCGCATTCCTAATGCGTTCTTTGATGAAGTTCACCATATCCGCGTCTTGCTCAATGCCCAATATTTTTCCTTTGGGCGCAACCGCTTGGAGCAAAAATTCCGCATGCCCGCCGCCGTCCAGCGTAGCATCTATGACGGTGTCTCCTGGTTGTACATGTAAAAGTGCTTGTACTTCGCTTACCAATACCGGAATATGCCGCGCGTTCATTTAATACATTCCTAGTTCTCCTAACTTTTCTGCAATCATCCCTGCTTGCCGTTCGGCTCCCTCCGCGTATGACTTCCAGAGTTCCGGATGCCAAATTTCCACACGATTGTACAGTCCTACGACCATCGCTTCCGCACCGATCCTGCCATATTTTTTTAAATAATCCGGAAGTAATATACGACCGAGAGTATCAATATCAACATCCATTGCTCCCGCGATCATGGTACGGACAAAACTGCGCGTCTCTGCTTTGCCCCATGGCAGTTGCGCCAATTTTTCCGCAAGACGATGCCACTCTTCCACCCCGTACAGGAACAGACATTGATCCAATCCTCGCGTTACTACCACGCGTTTTCCTAATTCCTTGCGAAACTTCGAAGGAATAGAGAGCCGGTTTTTTTGGTCAATAGTGTGTAAATATTCTCCGATGAGCATAAAGATTGGGTTATCCACATATCCACAAAGTTATCCACATTTTTCCACCTCATTAACATCTTATCCCACTATATTTTTTAATGCAAATAATCTCGCAAATAAAATAGCCCCCATGGGGGCTATTTTGTGCTTAAAAATCAATGATTCTTTATCTATCCTTCTTTTTAACGCACAGGTTATTCACAGTTGAATTTTTACAATATACAATGTTTATAGAAATTTATTTGCACTCAAATTCAACTTTCACTTGTCCGGTTTGAAAGTTTGTCGATTTTCCGCCCGCATCAATGATGCCCAAAATCCCTTGTAAAAAAGTGCCGTCTTTTTTCCATTGTGCTCTTTCATTTGAAATATAGGCGAGTGGCACTCGACAGCTTTTGATAAAATTCGTGCGCTTTATAATGTTGCAATATTCAGACTCTTTGCTCGCGACCTCATAAGTAGCAGTTTGTATATCTCTGACTGTCATTGCTTTCGGTGAACAATTCAATAATGCCGGCACAAAACAGCTGAGAACTTTTTCTTCTTCTGTTGTTCTTTGCCCTTCAAAATTTTGAATATTCTTCCATAATATAGAACCGCAGCTTGGAACAAAACTTTGTGATGGTAGCTCACTTACTGTTTGTGTTTTACATTCTGTGTTCCCAAACTTCCAAGTGTTATTCTCTGAAACCACTGTAACAACACACAGTTCGTTCGGTGTCGTTGTTTTGATAAACAATTTCCCTGTTGTTTCTGAGATTTCTTCTTTAATATCCACGATATCTTTGAGGAGCGGTGGTATTGTTTTCGCTATGACAACAAGTTGTTGTTTGAGTTCTTCTGACGGCTCAACCTGCTGATATCCAAAATTTTGAGAATTTAGAGCGTTGGTTAAATATTGGCCAACGATTTGCCGTAATTCTTCGTATGTTTTTGTGTTTTCAATCGCGGCTTGGTATTCAATATATAGTTCTTTAGGACTTTTTGAATATTGGGCGGTTATTTCTTTTTGTTGCTCTGTAGTTTTCTCTGGTTTATCTACTACAATAGAAGCTTGTTTGTTACTATAAAACCACCAATAATAACCGGAACCTATCCCAATAATTAACAACGCTCCTACTATCGCAACAATTAGAGCGCCTTTGGTATGCTCAGTAGTTTTTACAGAGGAAATTTGTGGCGCAGATGGCACATTATTATTTAGTATTGGTAAGGCCTCTATACCAATGCCCGCAAACGCCTCATTAATATCAGCCTCAGACCATCCAGCTGTATTAAGGTCGCTTTTGATTTGTTCGAGCGCTATCCCGTTTTTTGTTTGTTGTTTTAGGTAGTCAATGAGTGATTGTGTAATCATAGGTATAGTGTAACAAGTTTTTTGATAAAACAAAACTACATACTGCCGCTCCGGAACCGAATGCGCTCAATTGGCGGTCTTGTTTTTGTAATATAATACCATCCTGCCCGTAGCGCTCGCCCTATTTCTATTGGTAGGTATACGATAAGAAAAAATTGATAAATATTCCACACTTCATGGCCAAAAGAAAATATGCCATTCCATCGTCCCGTTGGGATTAACATAATAAGAACAACAGAAATAAAAAAATAGATAGTCAACAGTGAAAACATGCGCATCATAATATCAAAAAACACATACAACACGGCACCAAAGAGGACAAAGGAAACAAAAAGTAGCGTATAACTTATAATTTCCAGAATAACTGAAGAAAAATCCAGCGATAATACCGATAACCCCTGAATCCATTTGCGCGCAATGACTTCATAAAAGCTATACACGCTTAAAATAAGAAAAGCGCAGTCCATCCATCGGAATTGCCACGGGGAGCTTTTTTCATATATTGCTTTTAAGCGTTCCAGTAAGATCGGGGATACCTTGAACCATGTGATAACCCACCCAACACCAACAAGAAAAAACAAAAATAATTCTTTTTCGTTCATTCCTTTAGTTTAAGGTATTTTATGGTATATAAACAGCTATTACCTTGGGCGTAGGGTTGGGAAAAAGATGACCTCTTTGATATTATCGGTGTTAGTAAGCAGCATTACTAAACGGTCAATGCCGATGCCAACTCCTGCGGCGGGCGGCATGCCATATTCCAACGCTTCAAGGAAGTCTTCGTCAAGAGGATGTGGCACGTTGTCTCCCTCGGCGCGCAGTCGTTCTTGTTCTTTAAATCGAGCGCGCTGGTCTAGAGGATCATTGAGTTCTGAAAAGCCGTTGGCAATCTCAAGCCCGCCAATAATAAGCTGAAAACGCAGGACCTTCGCGGGATTATCGGGATTTTTCTTGGCAAGCGGAGAGATATCAAGCGGATGGTCAATAATGAAAGTCGGTTGCTGAATTTTAGTGCGACAAACTTTTTTAAAAATCTCATCGGCAATGTTTCCTTTAGATGCAGTAGTGCCCGGGTCAATACCCAACTGACGCGCTTTCAGTGCCAACGAGTCGCGCGTTTCTTTGTCATAATCAACCACAAGCGCGTAACGCCTAAGCGCCTCATCAAACGACAAGCGAAAAAACTTTGTGGGAAATGTAATCGCAGTGTCTTGAAAAACGACCCTGCGAAGCTTGAGCGCTTTTAAAATCCAGCGAAAAAGCCGTTCCACAGAAACCATCGCATCTTCCCTATCCCAATATGCCGCATACCATTCAACCGTCGTAAATTCCGGGTTGTGACTGTGATCAATTCCTTCGTTGCGGAAACTTTTTCCAAGCTCGTAAATCTTCGGAAACCCGCCGACCAGCAATTCTTTTAAATAAAGCTCCGGGGCAATCCGCAAATACAAATCAGTACTGAGAGAATTGTGGTGAGTCAAAAACGGGCGAGCAAGCGCGCCTCCAGCAATATGATGCAGCATTGGTGTTTCTATTTCCACAAATTCATCTTCATCGAAAAACGAGCGAACCGCCTTAATAATACGCGCGCGCGCAAGAAAACGCGCGCGTGTTTCCCCGTTCATTAATACGTCCAAATAGCGGCGCCGAAATCGCTCCTCAACATCGGACAAACCATGCCATTTTTCCGGCAGTGGGCGGAGGGACTTTGCGAGCATTTCCCAACACGACACTTCAATCGTTGGCTCTTTGCGTTTGGTGTAAAACGGTTTCCCCAAAATAGCAATAAAATCGCCGATATCAATTGCTTCGCGCATCGTATTATATTCGTCTTCGCCGAGGCGATCCTTCGCAAAAAAAAGCTGAAATATTCCCGATCCATCAAAAATATTTACAAACATGGATCTCCCGTGCTCGCGCCGCGCCATAATTCTTCCCGCAATCCCTGTCGGGCGCCGCGTACGTATGCGCTTGCGAAATTCTTGTTTGAGCGTTTCGATGGGGATTAATGGAAACGAAGCGCGCGCAGGATATGCCGCTTTGTTGTGCCAAGCAAGCGTTTCAAGCTTCTTGATACGAAATTGTCGGATCTCATCGCTAGGCGCCGGCATAAAAACTCTTTAGACAATATCTATAATCTTATAGTGAACCGTCCCTTTTGGTGCGTGTACTTCTACGACATCTTCTCTTTTGTGTTTAAGCAGCGCTTGTCCGAGCGGCGATTCGTGCGATATTTTTTGCTCTTCGGGGGACGCTTCATTCGCGCCAACGACAAAAAACATTGTTCGCGCCCCGCTATCTACCGATTCGATATCAACCCGGGACCCGATTTGCACCGTGTCCGTCGCTGTATTTTTCTCGACCACAATGGCTCGTCGAAGCGTTGCTTCAAGTTCCGCAATATACGATTCATTAAGCATCTGCGACTCTTTTGCTTCCTGATACTCGGAATTTTCAGAAAGATCCCCCAAGCTTTTCGCGTACTCAAGGCGTTGAGCAATCTCTTGGCGCATTTTAATTTTCCGGTCCTCAAGTTCTTGCTTTAGTTTTGCAAAGCCTTCTTTGCTAAAATATTGCAAGTCATGATCTGTGGACATAGAAGAACTATAGCACACCCATTATAACGAATCAAGGAAACGCGACTCGCTCATCCACCATAACATTTCGGAGGCCACCGCCGTTGCTCCAACGAGATTTTGTGAAGATCCATTCTCCATTAATACCGCAAATGCGATTTTTGGTTGATTATAAGGAGCAAATCCTATAGACCACGAGTGTACTCTTCCTGTTTTTCCAATCTCTGCTGTTCCTGTCTTGGCGGCTACGCGAATCGGGAGGCCGCCAAGTCCTTGCGCAGTACCGTATTCCACAGCGTCGCGCAATCCTTCTTGGATGACACGAAAAATTTCATTTGATACAATGCCGCTTTTGCGCGGAGGGAGAGAAAATTCCTGAATAGTATTTTTACGATCATCGACGGTTCGCTGAACCAAAAACGGCCGATATACTGTGCCAGAAGACGCGATGGTTGCTGCATACACCGCCATCTGAACGGGAGTAACCAAGATGTCGCCTTGACCTATGGAAGCATGATACGTATCCCCAATGGTCCACGCGCGCGATCGTAGCGGCGATTCTGGGTCTGGCAAAAACCCCAATTGTTCTCCCGGAATATCAATGCCGGTCATTTCTCCAAATCCGAAAAGCGCTAAATATTGATTGATTTTTGACATACCTAAACCGCGCTGTGTCCCATAGCCACCACCGATCGTATAAAAATACACATTGCTTGATACCGCGAGCGCGCGGCGCATATCAACAATTCCATGATTCTTCCAATCCAAAAAGATTGATGGTTGATCGGGAAAGTAAGGATTTTCAAGCACCAGCTTGCCGTTGGTTGTTATCGTTGTTTCTTGATCAATAACACGCTCCGCAAGAGCTGCTGCGGCGATTGCTGGTTTTACGATAGACCCCGGCGGGTATAGCCCCGAGACAGCCCGGTTAAAAAATGGCTTACCGGGATCGTCTAAAAGATCTTCAAGCTTTTCTTGAGTAAGCCCGGAAACCAAGACATTCGGATCAAACTCCGGCACGCTTACCAGCGCCAACACTGCCCCATTTGATACATCTAGCACGACGCCCGCTCCGCCGCTAAAACCGCGCTCATTGGCTATGCGTTCGATGCTTCGCGCAAGCTGTAATTGAAGGTCTCGAGAAAGTGATGTCACCATACCAAGACCGCCGCGCGGAGGAGTACGCACACCAGAACCCAATACCAATCCTACCGCATTTACCTCTTCAATGCGCTTCCCCGAAATACCGCCCAATAATGTATTGTACTGTGCTTCAATGCCGCTTGCGCCACGGAGTGCTGTGCCATCTTTGCGCAAAAACCCAAGCGCATGCAAAAATCCCTGCTCCGGATAGCGTCGTATCAAAGATAAGGAAAAATCATAAAGTTCCCGCGTCTTGTTTTCTGCAAGTACATTGCCATCGCGATCGTATATGAGCCCACGCTCTGCGGGCTGCTCGACAAATCGCAAGTAATTATGCGATGAGCGCTCGCGAAACGCGTCTGCTCGAAACACTTGCAAGGAACCCGTGCGCAGAGCAAACAGCGCAATGCTGCTGGTACATAATATTCCCATCACAAAAAAAATTTTTTTTGTGATGGGACGCTCAAGCGCCCCCTCGAGATTTTCACGATGATAGCCGAGGATATTGCGGCCATCAAGAAAAACCTCCTCAATATCTATATTGTCGGTATGTGTTTTTCTCAATGCCATAGAGTATCAGTTCTGATAGCGCCACGAACACTGCGCCATGCAGAAAAAATGCAGTTGATGGAACTGCACCTTTCGTGAGCATAAGACCTGTCCCGATAAAAAGCACTGTCCCGCATAGAGCACTTGTGAATATATTTGCAGCAGCCAATCGAAACGGGTACCACGCATACACCATAGCCATCATGAGAGCAGGGAGTATATAAAAACCTCGTTGCGGAGCAGAAATAAAATTTTCAAAAACAACCCCCCACCCAACCCCTCCTAAAAACATGATGAAGTATCGCATAGAACACAAAATTAACGCGATGCAGTTCGCGCGACAATAGCATGATGTAGGCGCTTTGCGGAAATCGGAACACGAATAGTGATGCGCTGAATTTGTCTGCCCGGAGCATTGTCAACAGCGTCAATGAGGCCCGCGATATACTCTCCGTTGCTCCCCAGCCATACCGGATCACCGACATACAGCGATATTTCCGATGGAAATTCTACATATAATTCTCCGCCTCCGATTCCGCGCGCCTCAAAAACAATTTCCTTGGCATTTCCCGCTCGCAACGTTACCGTATTTCCTAAGCGACTTAAAAGCGCAACTTTGCTCCAGCCCGCGCCAACTTGATCAGTAAGACCTAAAACAATACCTTCAGGAGAAATCGCAATATCTCCTTGCTGTATGCCGCGATCTGTACCTGCGGCAATGATGATACTATCACTAAAAACAAATCCGGGACCCATCTGAACCGACGCCCAAATCATATTGTTTGAAATATCCTTATGCGGTACGCGTTGTAACATCTCAAGTTCTGTTTCAAGGTCTGAAATCTTCGCTTGGAGCATTCGCACTACTTCGGTATCGTCTTGAGGGAACGGCGTGCGAATGGCGCGACCCAAAAAAACAAGGCCGTACGGTAACCATTGAAAAATACCAATAAATATAACAACAAAAAGCGCAATAACAATTCCGCGCGCGCCCGATGAAGTGTTGCGCGAGGAAGATAGAAAAGAATAAGGACGCACCATAACTTTATTGCGGGGGTAAGTCAGATTCGTCTTCCAGTAAAACGGAGCGCAGCCTATCAATATCTTCTATTATGATACCGGTCCCGCGCACCACCGTGGTTAGCGGATCCTCCGCTAAATAGACGGGGATTTTTGTTTCTTTTTCCAAAAGTTTATCAAGACCGCGGATGAGCGCTCCGCCTCCCACAAGCACAATGCCGCGGTGCATAATGTCGCTGACAAGTTCCGGCGGAGTATCTTCAATCGTTGCTTTTACCGCTTCTACTAAAGATTTTATTGATTTAGAAAGAGCTACGCGAATATCCGTGTCAGTTACCAAGACCTCTCGCGGAAGCCCCGTCACCAAATCACGCCCGCGAAGCGCCCCTTCCAATACCTCATTTGTTTTCCAAACCGACCCTACGGCTATTTTTACATCTTCTGCGGTGCGCTCGCCAACTAACAATTTAAATTCGTCGCGCGCGTAGTTGATAATGTCTTCATTAAACGCATCGCCCGCTATGCGCAAACTTCGCGAAACCACAATACCACCAAGAGAAATTATCGCAATATCTGTCGTCCCGCCGCCGACATCAATAACCATATTGCCAATAGGATCCTGAACCGGTAAACGGATGCCAATCGCCGCAGCCATCGGTTCTTCTATTAAATATACTTCGCGAGCGCCCGCGTTATACGTAGCATCACGCACAGCGCGCCGTTCCACTTCGGTAATCCCAGAAGGAACGCCGATCACAATGCGAGGCCGCGCGAAAAGCTGCGCGGATGAAGAATGCACTTTGCGGATAAAATAAGTAAGCATCTCCGCGGTCACTTCAAAGTCAGAAATGACTCCTGCGACCAGTGGGCGGACTGCGACGATATGTCCCGGGGTTCTGCCCACCATCCGCTTTGCTTCTTCTCCAATAGCGACAACTTGCGATGTTTTTTGATTCACCGCAACTACGGACGGTTCATTGATGACGATGCCCTCATTGCGAATATACACAAGCGTATTTGCAGTGCCTAAATCAATCCCGAGGTCTTTGGAAAATTTTCCAAATAGTTTGCCAAACATATAGAATATTATGGCGCGTATTGTTTTATAAAGTGAGTTGCGGCGGTCAACGATACATCGCCGGTAGCGCGGTTTTTCATCTCATACGATTTGTCTTTGAGCGTTTTATCGCTTACGACAACGCGCTGAGGGACACCCATCAAATCAGCGTCGGCAAATTTCTCGCCAGCCGTCGTGTCTTCTCTATCATCATAGAGTACCGAAATCCCCGTTTTTTGCAAGTGCGTGTAAAGCGTTTCTGCTTCCTTGCTTCCCTGTTCTCCTAAACCAATAAGATAAAATTGAAATGGTGCTACTGCCTCAGGCCATGTAAGGCCCTTTTCATCATGGTGAGTTTCAGCAATAGTCCCCATAAGCCGCGAAATACCGATACCATAACAACCCATAATGACCTTTTGATCTTCCCCGTTATTGCTTTTTACCGTAAGACCGAACGCGTCGGCATAACGGGTTTTGAGCGGGAAAATATTTGCTACTTCAATGGATTTTGCTGTTTCTGTTGGCTCTTTGTCGCATTCGGGGCAACGCGAAAACAGCGCGCGGTCTTGTTCATTGATTGCAATACGGCAATGTTTACATATTGCGATAGTATCTTCCCCTGCTTCGGCGATGGTCTGAAATTCATGAGATATTTTAGAAAACGTCCCTCCGCCCGCATACGTCAAAAACGTTTTTTCGCCAATCCCAACGCGCGCGAATATAGTACGATACGCATGCCGCACCGTTTTGTAATACGCCTCAAAATCTTCTTCCGATGCATGAAACGAATAGAGGTCTTTCATGATAAATTCCCTTCCTCTAAAAAGTCCGGATTTCGCGCGTAATTCATTGCGGAACTTTGTCTGAATTTGATACACCGCAAGCGGCAAATCGCGATACGATTGTATAAATTTTTGTACCATAGGGACCACCACCTCCTCGTGGCTTTGCCCAAGTACAAAGCGGCTCCCCGTAGATAGTTGAGTATGAAAAAGATCTTCTATGGCCGCTCTCCCGGTTTTTTCATAATGTTCAATGGGATGAAGAGCGGGCATTAAAACCTCTTGCCCGCCGATGCGATTCATTTCATCGCGCACGACGTTTTCAATGTTGCGCAGGGTCAAAAGACCAAGCGGCAAAAAGGTATACACCCCTGCCATGAGTTTTTGTACGTATCCCGCTCGTATCAAAAGCTGCGCATTTATACTTTCTTCGTCTTTTGGCAGCTCGCGGAATGTCTTGGTAAATAATTGAGAGCGGCGCATAGCCTTATCCTAGCATCTATGCTACCGCAGCGCGAGAACGTGAGTACTTGGTAGTTTTTTCTGTTTCTATAACAAACTTACTATTAGAATACCGCACTTTTATACGATCGCCATGGCGAATTTTTTTTGCGATAATCTGGTTCGCCAAGGGGTTGAGAATCTTTGTCTGAATAAGCCGTCTGATGGGACGCGCGCCGTATTGCGGGTCATAGCCATCTTTCGCAAGCGCTTCTTCTGCGTCCGGAGTAATTTCAATGACCATACCGCGACTTTGAATTTTTTCGGTAAGACGCGCAAGCTGAATTTTCACAATCTTGCGCAGCGAAGGTAAATCCAATGAATTAAAAATAATTACCTCATCAAGCCGATTTAAAAATTCCGGGCGGAAGTAATCCTCAAGCGAATGACGAATTTTGGATTTCAGTTCCTCCTCGCGCTTGCCTTTTACGGCAGATCCCTGCACAAATCCCATACTCTCCATCTCACGGATAAATTCACCGCCAATGTTTGAAGTCATCACAATAACCGTGTTTTTGAAATTAACATGCCGGCCCTTTGAATCAGTCAAGGCGCCGTTATCTAAAATCTGCAGCATGATATGAAATACTTCGGGGTGCGCTTTTTCAATTTCATCAAATAACAGCACCGAATAGGGGCGGTGGCGCACTGTCTCGGTAAGGTTGCCGCCTTCTTCATAACCGACATACCCCGGCGGAGAGCCAATCATTTTTGAGACCGCGTGCCGCTCCATAAACTCGGACATATCAATACGAACGAGTGCTTTCTCGTCGTTGAACAAAAACTCCGAGAGCGCCAATGCTAGTTCGGTCTTACCTACTCCGGTTGGACCCAAAAACATAAAGGATCCGATCGGGCGTTTTTCGTCGGCGATGCCCGCGCGAGATCTCCGAATGGCTGCCGCAATTTTTTCAATCGCTTCTTTTTGACCAACCACGCGGCGCTCAAGTTCCTGCTCCATGCGCAAAAGCTTCTTGGCTTCCGATTCCAACATGCGTTGCACCGGAATACCTGTCCAGCGCGAGACAATATCGGCAATGTCTTCGCCGGTTATCTCTTCGCGTACAATGCGCCCTCTCCCCTGCAATTTACGGAGCTTGCTCTCTTCGGCATGCATTTTGCGTTCAATTTCTGGGATGCGGCCATACCGAAGCTCGGCAACTCGCGAAAAATTACTTTGTCGCTCCGCGATTTCTGACTCTTGCCGAAGCGTCTCAAGATCTTTTTTGAATTGCCGAATAATACCGATAACTTCCTTTTCGTTTTTCCATCGCAACTCCAAGCCCGATGTTTCTTCTTTGAGTTCCTCGATTTGTTTTTGAATTGATTTTAATTTTTGCTTTGCTTCTGGATCGCTTTCTTCTTTTTTAAGCGCCTCGCGCTCGATTTCAAGCCGCATAATGTCGCGGTGCGCGCGTTCAAGATCATCGGGCATGCTGTCCATCTGGAGGCGCAACGATGATGCCGCTTCATCAATCAAATCAATTGCCTTATCGGGCAAAAAGCGGTCGGTAATGTAACGCGCAGAAAGATTAACCGCCGAAACAATGGAAGAATCCGTGATGCGGATTCCATGGTGTAATTCATATCGGTTCTTGATCCCCCGTAAAATAGAAATGGTATCTTCCACCGACGGTTCTTCTACGTGTACTGGCTGAAAACGCCGCGCGAGCGCCGCATCTTTTTCTATATATTTTTGGTATTCCTTTATCGTGGTAGCCCCAATCGCATGAAGCTCTCCGCGTGCCAGGGCTGGCTTGAGCATGTTAGATGCATCTATTGCTCCTTCCGCAGCTCCTGCACCGACAAGCGTATGCAGCTCGTCAATAAAAAGCAAGACGCGGCCCGCGGCACGCTCAAGCTCTTTGATAACTGCTTTGAGCCGCTCTTCAAATTCCCCACGATATTTTGTCCCGGCAACAAGCGCACCTAGATCAAGCGAAATGAGTTCTTTGTCTTTCAGTGTTTCGGGAACATCGCCGGAAGCGATGCGCCGCGCGAGTCCTTCAACAATCGCCGTTTTTCCTACTCCAGCTTCGCCAATAAGCACGGGGTTATTTTTGGTTCGGCGCGAGAGAATTTGCATGACCCGGCGGATTTCTTCGTCGCGGCCAATGACCGGATCGAGCTTATCTTCCCGCGCAAGGCGCGTAAGATTTCGAGCGTATTTTTCGAGCGCCCGGTATTTATTCTCCGGCTCCATATCCGTAACCCGTTGTGAACCGCGTATATCAGCAAGCGCGCGGAGTACTTGCTCGCGGTTGAGCATAAAGCGCCCCAGCACCTCACGCGCACGCGAAGGAGCCTCTAATAGTCCCAAAAATAAATGCTCGGTTGAAATATATTCGTCTTTTAAAAACGCCGCGGCTTTATGAGCTTCTTCTAAAACGCGCGCGAGTTCTGGTGTAAGAAACATTTGCTGAGACGGAGAGAGAATATTGGCGCGTATGGTGGAATCAAGCCCGCCCAAAACCAAATCCACCAATGCGGGGTGGTCTACTTCAAGTTTTTCTAAAATAGAAGGCACCAAGCCGTCTTCTTGGATCAATAAAGCGCCCAAAAGGTGTAGGGCGTCAATTTGGTTGGCGCCGCGCTCAATCGCAAGCTCATGGGCGCGCTTCAGCGCTTCCTGGGCTTTAATGGTAAATTGTGAAAATGGGGGCATGTGAATTACGGTAGCATAACTATTTTCTCTCCTCAAGTGTGACGGTCAACGTAAGCTCTTTGCTATTGCGCAGTACCTTGAGCGCAACCGCATCACCAACGTTTCGCGTGCGGATAAGACCCAAAAGAGTATTATCTGTGGTAATGCGCGAACCCCCGAATTCCAAAATAATGTCTCCTTCTTTAAGCCCGGCTTTTTCTGCGGGAGACCCCGGAGTCACGCCCGGCTCTCCTTGCACTCCCTTAAGAATCATCGCGCCGTACGACACCGACAATTTTTCTTTTTCCTGCAAATCCGCAGTCACGATAAAATGCCGAACTCCGATAAACGGATAGGTGATTTTGCCGGTTTTTTGGACATCGGATATCGCCTTTTTAACTTGATTGATGGGAATAGCAAAACCGATGTTTTCTGCTCCCTGCGCAATAGCGGCATTAACACCGATTGCTTCGCCGCGCAAATTCAGCAGCGGCCCCCCCGAGTTTCCGGGATTAATTGCCGCATCGGTCTGAATCACATTGGGCAGTTCTTCGGGACCAGAGCGCGAACCGCTTGCAATGATAGTCCGGCGCAAACCGGAAATAGTGCCAACCGAGAGCGTATTTTGAAATTCACCCAACGCATTGCCGATGGCGATAGCGGTCTGCCCAATATTTACCATATCCGAGTTACCAAGAGGCACAAAAGCAAACTTCCCATCTACCTCAATTTTCAAAATAGCAATATCTTGTAATGAATCGCGCGCAAGAACTTTTGCCGGAAGTTTTTTACCATTATTCATGACAACAGAATATTCGGCATCGGTATCCTCAACAACATGTTTGTTGGTAATAATAAACCCATCAGTAGAGACGAAAAAACCGCTGCCGGAAGAAACCTGTCGGCGTTCGATGCCTCGCTGTTGCAGTTGCGGAACCTGAAACTCTCCAAAAAATTGACGCAACAGAGGATCGTCGTAAAATGGGTTGATAAACACGCGCTCAAGAATCGGAATATCCTTAGTAGCAATAACGCTTACCACGGCAGGAGAAAGCCGCTTCGCAATATCTTCAATAAGCGTATCTCTCGCAAGCGCCGCTTTTTCAAGGTCAAATACCACCTCCTGCGGAAGTGGCGCATCGGTGCCGCTCTTCTCGACTGCTCGCTCAATAATGCGCTGAAAAGTATGCGTAATCGGCGGCGGTGCCTGTTCAACGAGCGTATAGACAATAATTGCCGTTGAAACCCCCGTAACGATACTTACCAGCAGAAGAAGCAAAAATAATTGTTTTTTGGTTAGGTCTTCCATAATTTAGTTTAAGTTTAACAAAAACTATAACTAAAAACCAGAATACTATAACCAAAAACTAATAATTGCAAACTAAGGTTTCTCGCTATTCAACCGCCTCTACACTCTCTATGCCTTTTATCTTTTCCTTCAAAACACTCTCAATCCCAGCTTTGAGCGTAAGCGCCGAGAGTGGACATCCTTTGCAGGTTCCCGCAAAGCGGATTTTAACCACGCCGTTTTGAAAATCCACAAAATCCAACGACCCCAAATGCATCGCAAGCATTGGCTTAATCTCGCGCTCCAAAATTTCCTTTATTTTAATCTCATCGCGGCTCATCACAAACCAAATTTTTCAATTCTGCGGTTTACCTCTTCCCAATTAATGTTTTTGAAAAACGTTTCAATGTATGATTTGCGGGCGGTGGCATAGTCAATAAAATACGCGTGTTCGTACACATCCATAATGAGTAGCGCAATCATATTCCACACGCCCCCTTGATTGTGTGAGTCGCAGAGAACATTTTTTAATTTTTTTTCGTCCAGATCATACCCCAACACTACCCATCCTCTCGCGCAAAGCCCCATTGCCTTAAATTCATTCGCCCACGCCTCATACGACCCAAAATCCCGTTCAATGAGTTTGCCCATTTTACTCTCCAAAATTGACAAGCCCGGCTTGTCAATTTTGGCCATGTTGTCGAAATATCCTTCATGAAGCTTTACTCCATTTATCGCAAATGTTTCTTCCATTTTTAACTCTCTTAAGTCACTGTAAGTTGCATTCGCGGTTGATATATCAACGCTTTTTAGTTTTTCTTCAATTTCATTCGCCTTCTTTACATACCCCGCATAGAGCACATCGTGATGCTCTTTTAATTGTTTTTCACTCAACCCATCTAATTCTGTATATTTAAGCGGTTTTGGTTCGCGCATAATTATTTTAAAAATCTGCTAATCACAACAATAACAAAACGAGTTGGTATATATAAAATTAACCAAAATATGCCGAGTATTGAGGTCACGAAAAACGCCTCAAAATTGTTTGAATAATTGGGGAAATATTGAAAAACAACCAGCATCGGTTGGTAGCCGCCAACATACTGCGCCCCCGGTATTAAAAAAGCGACTGGTAAAAACAAAAGAATAACTAACGAAACAAACAAACTGCTCAAGATGGGACGCCGTTTTAATAAATTCATAAATCCTTCTATTATGGATAAATTTGATTTCCATCCTCGTTATACAAAAAAATCGCGCGGGTAGGGCAAGATTGCGCAGCCAGCATAATGGTCTCTTGGTCGGCAGCGTTTTCGTCCACCACATAGGCCTTGTTTTCTCCGTCAAGTTGAAAAACGCCTGGGGCTATCGCAACACAACTTGCCGCTCCAATACATAAATCCCGGTCAACGTATATCCGTCCTATTTTCTTTTTTGACTTCTCATCCATAATATTTTTCTTTATAAAACCGGATAAGCTGTTCTATTTCCGTTGTAAGCTCAGGGGAACCAATGCCAACCTTGAGCTTTTTTTGTACACCTTCAAGGGTCTGCGCGCCCTCTAAAACCGCCTCTTCAATGTCTTTATCTGTGATATTGAGCCGCGGATCGATCACGCGTGCCCCATCCACTCTAATTCTATCATACTGGCTTGTTTTGCGAAAATAGTCGTTTGCTGTTTTTTGAAATGCTTTATCAGCTAAAACCGAGCAATGAATTTTACGATTCGGGAGCCCGCCCAAGCGCATCATCACGTCCTGCGGCCGTACCTTCAGCGCGTTATCCAGTGTCATGCCGCCATTTTCGGTGAGCATCACCGAAAACATAGATGTTGCCGCAATAGCCGAGGCGCACCCGAATGTTTTCCATTTTAATTCCGCGATGCGAACTTCTTGTTCCTGTTTTACCATAACCGCACGATCGGTTACTGCGCGTCCTACCGGACATACCTTCATCCACATCTCCATCATATCGCCACAGGCCGGGCTGCCTACCATACCGTGTGCGTCAAACTCGTTTTCGTTTGACGGTTTTTCCAAAAGTAAATTCCGCGGATGGAAAAAATGATCCTTTACAATATCGGAGTAATACCATGCTTCTCCCGTGTGTTGGTTGATGACATCCATAATAATGGATCGCTATTTATAATGCTTACTCTTTGCCTTTGCTCTCATCCCTTGCCCAGCAAACGCTTCGGGGCGCGACATACTCTTGGCGTTTATATCAACAGAAATAGGAGAGAGGGCACGGAGCCACTCAACGGTTTGCGGTAAAACCGACAACACATAATCAATATCTTCTTTGGTGGTACTTCTACCGAGCGTAAAGCGCATGGAACTATGTGCGAATTCATATGGTTTTCCGAGCGCCAAAATAACATGCGATGGATCAAGTGATTCCGATGTGCACGCAGAGCCGGTAGAAAACGATATTCCCTTTGCATCTAAATACAACACGAGCGCCTCTCCTTCGATATCAAGAATTGAAACATTTACATTGTTCGGCAGGCGTTTCGTAGGATGGCCGTTGAGTACCGTTTTAGGAATGCGTTTTTGAATTTCTGCAATAAAATAATCTCGTAGGTCCGTAAGCCGTTTATTCTCCTCTGCTTTCCTTTCTTGAGCAATCTCAAGCGCGCGTGCAAAACCGACAATGAGCGGAACATTTTCTGTCCCTCCGCGAAGGCGCATTTCTTGCCCACCACCGATAATTTGCGCTTTCAGCGGGACACCGTTTCTCCGATATAATGCGCCCGCGCCCTTTGGGCCATACATCTTTGCCGCATTGATGGTCATGAAGTCAACGCCAAGATTATTAACATTAATATCCAAATATCCTGCTGCTTGGCACGCATCGGTATGAAAATAAGGATAAAGGTTTTGGGTTTTTCGCGCACGAAACTCCTTAATAATTTTTCCGATTTCCGCAATGGGCTGAATAGTGCCGATTTCATTATTTGCATACATAATACTAACAAGTATCGTCTCGGGGCAGAGAGTGTTTTGTACATCTTGGGGATTAACAATGCCGTCAGGGCCAACATCGAGATATGTGACATTGAAACCATCCTTTTCGAGTTGCTCACACGGACCGAGCACTGCGTGATGCTCGAATGTTGTGGTAACGATGTGAGGCCGCATATCAGGAAATTTTTGAGACGCGTCGGAGGAACCCCACGCGCTGCGTGGGAGGGTTAAGCGCGAAAAAATTTCCTGATGTGCGGCCGATCGGGCAACCCCAAAAATTGCCAAATTATCCGACTCGGTGCCGCCCGAGGTAAAAATAATTTCATCTTCATGAGCACCTAATATACGCGCGACAACATTGCGCGCATTGGCAAGCGCTTCTTTCACTCTCCGTCCCTCCTCGTATAATCCTCCGGCATTGCCATATTGCGTTGTGAAATACAACTCCATCGCCTCTTTGGCGCGAGTATCCAGCGGCGTGGCCGCAGCATGATCAAGATAAACCCGTTTCATAATTCATATAATAAACAAAAAAATAAGATTGCTCAATCGTTTTTTATAAATATGCCCATGCTGCCACGCCAAACTTTGTAGCCGCGCCGTAGCCCGATGAGTGAAACCCAATAATGCAAAGCAACAAGGTGCTTGAGCGCCCATGCGAGAACACCGGAGATCTTTACCAATCGAGAATCAAAGAGCGCATATTTACCGCCAAGCGGCACGATAAATCCCGGCGGCGTGTAGACAAAAGCAATAAGCAGTTTTTTTGCAAATAATCGCTCAATGTTGTAAGCGGCAATCTCGGCTTCTTTTAGCGCCACGGTCGCAGTCATAGGATGCGACGTACCTGTTGCATCATTAATGCAATATGTTGCATCTCCCACGCCAAATACGTTCTCGTGCGGCAGGGCGCGCAAATATTGATCGACGCACATACAAAAATTTTTTTGCAGCTGGATACCAGCGCATGTTTTTGTAAAACTGTTGGCCCGAACGCCCGCCGTCCATATCAATACATCAAATGGTACCGCACTGCTGTCTTGAAGAAACAAAGAAGAATCGGCAACTTTTGTGATGGGACGCTCAAGCATTAATGTAATACCGAGTGCTTCAAGACGCTTTTTTGCCGCGCGCCGCACCCATACGCGCGCACCGCCTATAAGCGCTGCTGATGCTTCTACCACAATGATCTCGGTGGATTTTTTTTGTCTTCCGTGTTTTTCTTCAAGCTTTTTTACAAAAAACGCAAGTTCTCCCGCAAACTCGCAACCGGTAAACCCGCCCCCGCCGATAACAATAGACAGGCGCTTTTGTTTCGGTGTGCGGGCAAATGCCTCATCAAGCGCGTTGCGGACAGAAAGCGCATCCCAGAGAGTTTTCAGCGGGAGCGCGTGCGGCGATAATCCCTCAATGCCAAAATAGTTTGTTTCGCTGCCCACGGCAAGTACCAGCGCATCATACGGATACATTACTCCGCTTTCCAAAAGTGCTTTCTGGTTTTTAAAATCAATACCGGTAACGGTGCCGCGCACGACAGTCACATTCAAATCGCGTAAAAAAATATCAACAAGAGGATAGGAAGCAGCAGATCGCAGTTTATGAAATTCAATAGGTGAATGTCTGAAGGTTTCTGGTAAATCCGCAGTTGCAATCTCATAGAGAGCGGGATGAAATGTGTGATAATATTCTTTGTCAATAAGCGTAATATGAATGCCTCGCGCGCGACGAGCCAAATTTTGGGCAACCCGCACCCCCCCAAACCCGCCACCGATAATGACAACCTCTTTAACCATTGGATTATTATAGCATAGAAAAGCGGCGGCTTAAGCCACCCCGCGGATTCGAACCGCGAACCTACTGTTTACAAAACAGTTGCTCTGCCATTGAGCTAGGGTGGCGCAATTTTACTGTTTGACATCGTTTTCGTGTTTTTGCACGGCGTTACGTAAACGATGTGTCGCGCGAAAAAGCAATCGCTCAATTTTAAGTATCACGATGCGAATCCATCGCAAACGCTTTTCGGTAAATCGGAGAATATGCCCCCACACATACGTCCGCCACAATATAACAATCCCCTCGGCAGCGCCATTCATAAAATAGATAAAAAGCGCCGGATACGAAGTGCTTCTATCGATGGTGAGGGAAGCATCGTTCAGATCTGCGCGGTGCCGCAAATAGAGCCATGCAATACCTCCCGCGCTTCCTATAAGTAAAATAAGAAATAGCGTCATACTTCAAAACGCGCAAAGCGCTCAACAGTAATATTTTCGCCAAAACGCGCAATGTGTTGTTGGAGAAGCCCATCAATAGTTAGCGATGGATCTTTAACAAATGGCTGGGAAAGGAGCGAAATATCGCGGAAATGTGCCTCGAGCTTTCCTTCAACAATTTTCTGCGTCATCTCTTTTGGTTTCTTTAATTGTGCCGCCTCTTCAGAAAAAAGCCGTTCGGCTTCTTTGCGCGCTTCTTCGAGAACAGCGTCGTGGCGCACATATAACGGAGCGGCTCCCGCAATGTGGAGCGCGATATTGTGCGCGAGCGCCTGAAACTCCGGATTTCTGGCTACAAAATCCGTCTCACAGCGCAATTCCAGCAGAACTCCTATTCTGCGGTTTCCATGCACATATGTCTCAATAACGCCTGCCTTCGTAATGCGCTCTGCTTTTTTGCCCGCGAGCGCTTCGGAGGATTTCTTCAATAACGCTAATGCTATTTCTATGTTGCCCCCCGTTTCTTCAAGCGCCTTTTTACAAAGCCCGATAGAGCTTCCGGTAAGCTGCCTTAGGTGTTTGACTACATCAGATGAGATCATCATAGATTTTTTTATTTATGCTGTTGATGGTGTTTCCGCTGCCGCCGTTGCCTGCTCTGCAGAATCAAGAACAAGACGAGCCGCGCGCTCATTTTGACCATTGCGGTATGCGGTGCCTAAACGTTCCAATATAATCTTGATTGCGGCTGTCGAGCCGTCATTCATGGGAATGGGATAGCGGATGCCATCGGGGTCACAATCGGAATTGAGCAGCGCAACAATAGGAATATTTTTTTTCTTTGCTTCTCTCAGTGCCGTCTTCTCGTTTCTTGGGTCAACAATCACAATGGCGTCGGGAACTGACTTGAGCGCGCGTAACCCGCTAAATATGCGGGTCATTTTGCGAAGCTCGCCGATTTTCATCAATTTTTCTTTTTTGACATATTTTTCTAGTTCACCGCTTTCTGCCTCGCTCTCCAGCCGTTTCCAATATTCAAGGCGCTTAGCGATCTCTTTAAAATTCGTCAAAAGGCCGCCGAGCCAGCGTCCCGAAACATAGGAAGCTCCCAAATCCTGTGCAACGCGCTCAATATGGCCGCGCGCTGCTGGTTTTGTCCCCACCCACAACACCACCCTTCCTTCTTGGCCTAACGATACAAGAAACTGCTCTGCGGCTTCCAATAAAAACGCCGTCTGCTGAAGATCAAAAATTTCAATATTGTTTCGTACACCGAATACAAACCGTTCCATTTGAGGATGGCGGCGCGATTTTGAGTGCCCAACATGAGCGCCCGCTTCAAAAAGCGTTTCCAAAAAAGCATCTATTTTCATATTTACCAAGTATATCAGGTATGGTTGCAAATGCAAGGGAAGCGTGCTATAGTGCATACATATGAAGCCCGATATCCATCCGACATATTATAAACAAGCAGGATTTCTTTGTTCGTGCGGAGCATCAAGAACGCTCGGCGCTACCAAAAAGAGCATACGGGTTGAAATCTGCTCGCGTTGCCATCCATTTTACACCGGCAAAGAAAAACTCGTGGATGCTGCTGGGCGCGTAGAAAAGTTCAAAGTGCGCGCTTCAAAAGCCAAAGCCGCAAAGAAAAGGCGCTAAATGAACCCCGTTAGAAAATTTGCGAAGAATGTCATCAAAATCAAAAAAGGTTATCAACACAAACCATCTTTGTCGTTTTTTAATTATTGGGTTAATTTTCTAACGGGGTGAACCAGGAAATACAAAAAAAAATCGGAGAAGCCATTACCGAGTACGATGCGCTCGAACTTGATGTGGCAGCAAGCTTTCTGTGGCCGCAAGAAAAAATAGCACGGTTTGGAGAACTCTCAAAAATAAAAGTACTGTTTGAAGAATGGCGCGAAGCAAACGCAGAGCGAAAGTCAGCGATTGAACAAAAACTTCTTGAGATGTTTGACGAGCGCGAAATAAGCCGCCATAACGCTATTATAGAAATTCGCGCGGGCGCCGGAGGAGACGAAGCGGCTCTTTTCGCCGCTGATTTGTTTCGCATGTACGGCAATTTTGCCCAAAAAAGCGGCTGGCACACAACTCTTCTCCATGAGTCCAAAAACGAACTCGGCGGATACAAAGAAGTAATTGCGGAAATAGCCGGCAAAAAGGTCTACGACGTCCTTAAGCACGAATCGGGTGTACACCGAATTCAGAGGATCCCCGCGACAGAGAAATCAGGCCGTATTCATACCTCAACCGCGTCAGTTGCGGTATTGCCCGAAGCGCAAGAAAGAGAGGTTGATATCAAAGACGCTGATATTGAAGTGACCTTTTCGCGCGCAGGCGGACCGGGAGGACAAAACGTCAATAAGGTAGAGACCGCGGTGCGGGTTTTGCACAAGCCAACCGGCATTGTGATCTCTGCACGCGAAGAACGATCACAACTCAAAAACCGCGAGCGCGCGATGCAAATCTTACGCGCGAAACTATTGGATCTAGAAATCCAAAAACAAGAAGCCGCGATGAGCAAAGAACGCAAAGAACAAATCGGTACCGCCGATCGCTCTGAGAAAATACGAACTTATAATTTCCTTCAAGACCGCGTTACCGATCATCGTATCAAAGAATCCTGGCATAATATTCAATCAATCCTTGACGGAAACATCGAAATCATCCTCGCCGCAACCAAACAAAAACTCTCGGAATAAATTCGGTGGGTGCAGGATTTGAACCTGCGGTGCCCTTGCGGACACTCCGGTTTTCAAGACCGGTGCCTTCAACCGCTCAGCCAACCCACCATTTTTGTATAGGATAAACGTTCTATTATAGTTAAGAGTATCGTAAATTGATTCTGATATCAATTCTATTAAATAAAAAACCGGTACAAAACAAGGGACGCGATGCTTGCTAAAATGGCAACCGCAAGGCCGAGAAAGAGTAGTCCCGAACCGCTTCCAATACTGCGCAAAGAATCAAAAACAGACGCCGGTTTTTGTTGTGATGTTGGTAGTACTTGCGATGTCTGTGGTGATTGCTCGTCTAAATTTTCTTCAGTGTGATTTGGGCGAACGTCTTCGGAAATTGTATCATCAGATGTTGGTGGCGGTGGAACTTGACTCGGTGTGATCCCCTTTGGCTGCGGCGCATCTATCGATCTGTTTATCAATTTGTTTTGCTCACCCGGCGTTGCAACGCTTTTTTGCCATCCATCGTGCGTCAGCGCCACGCTCTCATTATCCGCAAGAATCGCTGACGAATATTGCGTTGACACAAATACCGAGCCATTCGGATACAATAATTGAAATGTCCCCGTGTAAGGAATCGTAAAACCGAGACGCTCTTCGTTAAGCACCAAGTAACTCTGCATACCCAAAAAGCTGTTTTGTGGAAAATAAAACGCCTTTTCGTTGTTTATGCGGACCCCGAGCCCTGAGATATCCACCGTGCGCGGAGTGTCGTTCACCAGCTCAAGCCACGCGCCAGGTTTAATCTCCGAAATACCCAAGAGATTAGGAATAACGGCAACTTTCAGCGCGGCCGTTGTGCTATAGAGAGCTGTAGATGCATCTAAAAACACCTGATAGGACCCGGGATAATAATATGTGTGGAGAACTTTTTTGCCCTCCCCCACTGCCCCGTCGCCGAAATTCCATAAAAACCGCGCGCCCGGGAGAAGATTGCCCTCCTTGTCCTCCGCATATCCTTCAAAAGTAACAAGAGCGCCAACAAGCGCTGTCTGATCTTTGCCTGCATATACGCGGAGTTTTTGTTCAATCATAGGAGCAGAGTATGCAGATGACGGGAGGTCAGTAGTGGCATTGCTGTCTCCGCTTGCAGGCGCGTTGTTTTTATTATTATCCGATTCTTGCGCCGCGGCACCTCCTGCATTATTCTCTGCGCGCGGAGTTGCGGTAGCGGTAGTCCACCCCGACGAAGTTCTCTGGAGAGTTTCTTTAGTAGTATTATTGCCGCCAATTGCCCAGTTGCTTGATCCGTCGACGCGATCAATTTCATTGCCTTGGTCGTCCTGCAGTATTAAAATTTCTCCCGTGTTTCCCAAACCGCTTCCAAAAACAGCAACAAGATCCGCACCTACATCGGGAATTGTCGTATCATCAGTCCGCTCGATTAAAAAATAACCACCACTACCAACGGTGCCCGAAAGCATAATATTCGTACCGCCATCTGCAGTAGAAAGTTTCCACCCATCAAGATTCGTGCCCAATGGTCCCGCAATTTCAATCCATTCATCCTGCGCCGAATTTACCGTCCCCATCCATGCGATTTCGTTTACAACAACACTACCGTACACCGTTGCAGGAAGTGCGGCAAAAATCAATAGCGCAATACAAATACGTCGTTTGTCCATTGCAACCACACTAGCGTAATAAATTTTGGTTTGTCAAGAAAAGCCGGCTTCGCAAAAAAGAACCGGCTTTAAAAAATATATCAATTTTCTTCGTCTGCTTCCTCGCACAAAGTGCGAAAAATGATGTCCAGTGTATAGGGGTGCAGATGAAACCCCGCGTGAGTATCAAGCAAAACACTAGAGTAATCGGGGAAGCGCGTATCGCGCTTTGCATCATAAACATAATTCTCTGCTCCCGGAAAACAAGTTGCTTCGTTTGGTAAAATAATATCGCTTGCCGTTGAAATGGTCGCGATTTTTTTGGCGTGCGGAGTTGCTCTGCGATACATATTTTCTAACACTCTTTGTTGGAAAGCCGGACGCACGACAAACGTAGAAACTGCCCACGCAAGCGCCGACCACGGCGTTTGCGCCCCGACACAAACAGGACTTGCAATGCAAAAGATCCTCTTAACACGCTCCGGATAATTTCCCAGGTACATCAAGGCAATGACTCCCCATATGCTATGCCCCACAAAAACCACTTGGCGAAGGCTGTAGGTATTCATGGTACGTGACACAAAATCAGACGCAAGCCGCATCATTTTCGTGTGGCTGTGCATATTGAAAATGCCCATGTCGGCAACAAACACATCAACGCCAAGTTCGTTTCGAAGTATTTCTTCAAGTAAAAAGTATGGAAGCTTCGGGGCTAATACCCCGGGCCCAATGATAATGCCGTACGGCTTATTGGTAGAGACGTTTTGGGGGCGTTCCTGCGCCAAACGCACAGAGGCCGAAACCCCGCGCGATCCCGCAATCACAACGCTCGCAAATTCCCACAACAGCCCGCGATGAAACCAAAAATGCTCATGGGCACCCACGGGGCACCTCCTTTGTCAAATATCTTTTGTTCTATTATACACTGTCAGTCCATGCGGACGCCAGTGCCGAAGAGGAAACGAGTGAGTCGGCTTTCTGTTCGGTGTGGCAGGACGCGGAGAAAATAGCGCGTTGCGGTAATTGCCGTAAACATACTTACAAAAATACCCAAAGAGAGCGTGAGAGCAAACCCGCGCACTAAACTTGTGCCAAACCAATACAAAATCGCGGCGGTAATCAAACTAGAAATATTTGAATCGCGAATTGATGTCCATGCTCTGCGAAACCCCTCAATCATCGCGATGTCGAGCGATTTTCCCAATCGTCGCTCTTCTTTCATTCGTTCAAATATTAAAATATTCGCATCCACCGCCATTCCAACTGACAAAATAAATCCTGCGATGCCCGCAGAAGAAAGCGTTACGGGAATTAACTTAAATAAAAGCAGCGTAAGAGCTCCGTATACTCCAAGCGCCACCACGGCCACAATTCCCGAAAGCCGGTACCATAGCGCCATAAAAATCATTACTGCAACAGTGCCGTACATCGCCGCCATCAAACTTCGCGCTAACGCTTCGTTTCCCAAAGACGCCGCCACGCTCTGCTGAGAAACCAGTGTGATGGGAACGGGGAGCGCGCCAGTGTTGAGGTTTTGTACCAACCCCTTCGCTTCCTGCAGTGTAAAGCTCCCGGTAATTTGTGCTTGCCCGCCGCTGATTTTCTGCTGTACTACGGGACTGCTTATGGGAAAACCGTCAAGAAAAATCGCAAGCGGAAGTCCAACATTGAATTCGGTAATTTCTTCAAAGATTTTTGATCCATCGTCATCAAAACGCAATGCGATAGACGGCTTGCCGGTGTTGGGGTCAAATTCTATTGCTGAATTCTTCAGATATCGCCCTGTGAGTTTGGTCGGCACAAAACTCGTAAAATCTACCGATTGCTCTTTATTTTCCTGCCTCAATGTCGCGCGCGCCTCTTCGTTTAATTCCCGAAACTCCAAGAATGGCGTGGCTCCTATCGTGCGAATCGCTTCTTCTATATCAAAAACGCCCGCGAGCTCAACAATAAGGCGCTGATCTTGGCCTACACTTTGTGTTTGCACCAGTGGTTCAGAGACGCCAAAAGCGTTAATGCGCCGCTCAATGACATCGCGGAGCCCCTCCATTGCGTCTGATGTTTCATTAAATCCGAACGCAGATGTATCGGCTTGATAAACCAAATGAGCCCCTCCCTGTAAATCGAGGCCCAACCGAAAGCGGCGCGCCCACCATTGATCTTGGAACGCAAAAAACTCTGCGGAATCATAAAGTCCCGCCGCAATGCCGATAAGTAATATGCTCATCGCGATAATCCGTATTTTCATGATTGTTGTATTATAAACGATAAAAAGAAAATAAAAAAGCCCTCGGCAGTTATCCGCCGCGGGCTTTTGAACATTCCGCCGGATGTCGGCGCATGAATTCTTGCGCGCACTCCAACAAACTGCGATGAAAGCGCGAAAACCTTTCTATCTTAAAAAGGTCATAATTTTCTCTCATCCATGGCTGATAATCAAAGCCCGCGCCGCGCCAACTGTTAATGTCGCGCAAAAGCGCAAATGCGCGCGATTGCGGATCGTAAAATCCATCCGCCGGCGCAATGATCACAATGGGTGGCGTGCTGCACCAGAGCCATCTGTCTCGTTGCTCACAGGAGATGCTTTGCAACTGCACGCGCCATTCCTCATATTTGCGCAAAAACTCTTCTTTATCATCCCCGGTTGCTTTTACCTGAATAGGAACCCACTTTCCGTCGCGCAGACGCTGCGCGGCACAATCAGCTTTTAGAACATGATTCATCCAGCTATGCTTTTTAGCGTTGGCGATGCATGTAACCATTCCTTCGTTGAGGAGTATTTCAAGAAGTCCAAACACGTGTGTTTCCCGGCGCTCTCCCCGTTCGTTCTGCCTTCTTCGCACTTTCGTGAAGATTTTTTTCTTTCGCCGTTTGGCTTCATTCCCCCGTCGGCGGTCGCGAGCCATCGCGTTCCCCCTTTCCTCATATCCTTTTGCCGCAACAAAAACCAGCTATTCTATTGAAATAAATAGCACAAAAACAATTTTGCGTCAACAATTTCGGAGGCGAGAGGATTTGAACCTCTGGTCCTGTTTCCAGAACTCTCGCTCTCCAAGCGAGTGCCTTAAACCACTCAGCCACGCCTCCGTAAAAAACCAATTGTTTTTGTTATGCAATATGCTCGTCGAAAATTTTATACAATACGCCGCGCAATGTTGTCAGAAGTCCAACAAGCACCAAGAACGTCGCCGCTACAACAAATGGAGCCGACCCCGATGGCGCAGCAATAAACGCAAGCAATGCCGCAAACATCAAAATCGCAATACCAATACCCAACCAGAGAGAGCGGTACAAAATAACCGGTTGCGTTCGGCTCTTGAGACCATGCCGAATAAAAAACGAAGAAACAAATGCGGCCGTTGCTACCGCAATAATGCCGGTGAGAACGCGCAACACTTCCGGAAATACTGGCTGCCAATACACATAGGCCGGCAACACAACTTTAACAGACGGCTCCAGCCACACGATACGTGCCGCAAGAAACAACACGTTAAATAGAAATACAACCCAGAGCACTGCCCGTGCAGCACCGCGCCGATCGGTAAGTTGATACGGAACACTTAAAAGATATCCGATAGCACAGTATAAAAAGAAATACGAAAGCGCGTGAAAAAAACCGATTCGGAATCCTTCATCATCAAGTAAGAAAAGTTGCATAGTTGCAAATGTGGCATAAAAAATTCCAAAAAAAAGATAAAAAAGCAGAAAATTTGCATGAGATTTTCGCATGGTGCTACGATATGCAACGAAAAGTTTACCAGCAATAACCAAACTTACAATCGCATTGTTTTTATATCTGTAATGCGCGTAATCTTTTAATTCGTTCTTCAATCGGCGGATGCGTCATAAAAATTTTGGTTATCCAGGATATTTTTGGTTCCTTGCCCTGATACGGATCATCAAGCCAAAGATGCGCAGTTGCGTGATTCGCTTGGCGCATAGGCGTGTGATCTTGTTGCAGCTTCTCTAACGCACTTGCTAATCCTTCCGGATAACGTGTCAGAAGCGATCCTGAAGCATCGGCCAAAAATTCTCGCTTGCGTGATATGGCAAGCTGCATAAGAATCGCGGCGAAGGGAGCAAGCAATGCAAGTGCGATCCCCACAATAATGAGAGCAGGATGCGCGCGGCTTTCACGGTCTCTTCCCATGCCTCCCCACATCATTGATCGTATAAACATATCAGATATAAGCTGAATAAAACCGACGAGTACAACAGCAACCGTGGCAATCAACATATCGCGGTTACCGACATGCGAAAGCTCGTGCGCCAAAACTCCCTCAAGCTCCGTACGGTTGAGATGGCGCAAAAGTCCGCTTGTCACTGCTACTAAAGCGTGTTCAGGATTTCTCCCCGTAGCAAACGCGTTGGGTTGCGGCGTGTCAACAATATATATTTTCGGCTTTGGAAGACCAGCGGTGATCGCGAGATTTTCTACGATGTTATGCACATCGGGCGCTTCTTCGTCACGCAACAGGCGCGCGCCGGTCGTCGCCACTACAATTTTATCGCTCCACCAGTAAGAGCCGATGCTCATTATAAAACTCAACATTACGGCGATAACCAAAATCCCGGGATTACCATAAATTTGCGCAAACACCCAGCCGACAGACATGACGACCAACAAAAAGATGGATATCAAAAGCCACGTCTTGCGGATATTAGAATCACGTTGTGTCCACAGTGTTGGCATACAAACAAGTTGCTAGTTGCTAGTAACTAGTTTCTAGAAACCAACCTTCACGGGTTCTCGCTGTTCGGGCGCTTCGTCTAAATCAAAAAATTCTTCGTGGCCAAAGCGGAAAATCTGTGCAATAACATTGGAAGGAAACGAATCAACCGCGGTGTTTTGCGCCATCACATTGCTGTTATAAAAGCGGCGGGCTGCTTGGATTTTATTTTCGGTGTCCGAAAGCTCCCGTTGAAGTTCTAAGAAATTGGTGTTTGCTTTTAATTCCGGATAATTTTCGGCTACCGCAAATAACGATTTTAGCGCGCCACTTAACATATTTTCTGTCTGCGCATGCTCACCTGCTGTTTGCGCACCCATGGCAGCAGTACGTGCTTGGGTTACTTTTTCAAAAACACCGCGCTCATGCGCCATATAACCTTTGACTGTCTCAATAAGATTGGGGATAAGGTCGTACCTCCGCTTCAGCTGTACTTCAATATCCGACCACGATTCTTTAACGCGATAGCGAAGCCGTACAAAGCGATTGTAAGCTAAAACAACCCACAGTACAACCACCCCGACAACGACATATAGATACATCATAGACGTAAATATGTTAGCCAATAATAGGTCTATTATAGCAAACAAAACAAACTGCGCAAAGCACAAAACCCTCCGTTGTCGTGGAGGGTTTTGTGTATGGTTTTATCTTTAATAATCCATATGGCCGCCCATGCCGCCAGGTCCGCCGGCTGGCGGAGGTGTTTTTTCCGGAATTTCAGCAACCAGCGCTTCGGTGGTTAAAAGCATGCTTGCTGCCGAAACAGCGTTCTGAAGAACCGAACGGGTCACTTTCTTGGGGTCAACAATGCCTGCTTTCACTAAGTCCTCATACACATTGGTTGCCGCGTTGTAACCCATGTTGCCTTTAAGTTTTTTAACCGCATCAACTACAACCGCGCCCGAAACGCCGGCATTTTCCGCAATCTGCCACAATGGCAACGTAAGAGCAGATCGTAAAATTTCAACGCCAACCAATTCATCACGATCGCCTTCCGCTTTTGTTAATGCATCAATCATCCTATCAAGCGCCGGCAATGCTCGCAGAAGCGCCACTCCTCCGCCCGGTACAATCCCTTCTTCAATAGCGGCTTTGGTTGCAGAAACCGCATCTTCAATGCGATGTTGTTTTTCCTTTTGCTCAATCTCCGTAGCAGCGCCCACGCGAAGTACCGCAACGCCTCCCGAGAGTTTTGCCATACGCTCTTCAAGATTTTTCCGATCGTACGATGACTCGGTTTGTTCAAGCTGTGCTTTAATTTGATTCGCGCGCCGCTCGATATCTTGTTTCTTGCCTTTGCCGCCTACAATGGTAGTGTTGTCTTTGGACGCAATAACTTTTCGCGCGCTCCCTAGTTGCTCCGTAGTAACGCTGTCCAGTTTCAAACCAACTTCTTCGGAAACCACCGTGCCGCCCGTGACAATCGCGATGTCTTGAAACATCTCTTTTCTGCGATCGCCGAATCCTGGGGCTTTAATCGCAAGCGCGTTGAATGAGCCGCGGAGTTTATTTACCACCAGCGTCGCAAGCGCATCGCCATCAACATCTTCGGCGATAATAACTAATTCTTTGCGACCGGTTTTGGCAAGTTTTTCCAAAAGCGGCAAAATTTCCTGAATTGAGGATATCTTTTTATCGGTAATTAAAATAGACGGATTTTCATAGACCGCCTCCATCCGATCAGTGTTCGTAATCATATACGGCGACACATATCCGCGATCAAACTGGAGTCCTTCTACGACATCGTAGTCAATGCCAAATGTTTGCGATTCTTCTACCGTAACCACGCCGTCTTTGCCGACTTTTGCGATAACATCGGCAATGGTTTTGCCGATCGCAGGGTCTTTCGCGGAAATAGTTGCCACTTGCTCCACTTCTTCTTTTTTCTCCGCTGTAATAGGAATGGCAAGCTCGCCAAGACGCTTCATAACCGTGTCCGCCGCTCGATCCAAGCCGCGCTTGAGACCGATAGGATTTACACCTGCCGCGATATTTTTGAGCCCTTCGCTGATAATTGCTTGGGCAAGCAATGTGGCTGTCGTCGTACCGTCGCCCGCGACGTCATTTGTTTTTGTAGCAACTTCTTTTACAATTTCAGCGCCCATGTTTTCCGCTTTATCAGAAAGTTCAATTTCTTTGGCAATGGTAACGCCGTCATTGGTGATCGTCGGGGAACCGAAGCCTTTATCCAACACCACGTTACGTCCTTTGGGACCGAGGGTAATTTTCACCGCGTTTGCCAGCGCATCAACGCCGCGCTTGAGCGCCAAGCGCGCATCTTCATGAAATAGTATTTGTTTTGAAGCCATAAACTATCAACTAATAACTGCTAATATATCTTCTTCTTTGGCAATAAGATATTCCTTGTCATCGACCTTTATTTCTGACGGGCCGTACTTGGAAAAAAGCACGCGGTCGCCTTTTTTTACCGGCAACGGCATCGTTTTTCCGCTTTCCAGCACTTTGCCTGATCCTACCGCGACCACCTTCCCCTCTTGGGACTTTTCTTTGTCCGCGGTGTCGGGAATAACAATCCCGTACTTTGTCTTTTTGGCTCGCTCATCATCCGAGAGCGGCTCAATAAGCACGCGATCGCCCAATGGTTTTATGTGTACCATAGATTTTTATTTGTTTATAAAAGTTACTAATAAAAAATCAACCTTTTTATATATTGGCGCACTCCATCAGATAATGGAACGCTATTAGCAATCTCGGGTTTCGAGTGCTAATAGCAGTGTAGCAAAGCAAAATATGCTGTCAAGGCCCAGTGGTATTCTATTCCTTGACGAAGAAAGAGATAAAATCGGAATATGCCAATGTTTTCCCAGAAGCATCAATGGTTTGTACTCTCATCTGAAGGCGTCCACCTCCCGGTGGTTGAGGAATTACCACATACGCATACTGGTTTTGTTCTGCCAAATTCGTCATGCTAAAAATTGAAATATTTTGATCAAAACGATAACTAAGCTGCTCACTATGTGCGGTAATAAATATATTGTACGCAACAGCGCCGGGATATTTTTGTATATAGATAACAAGCGCCGTTCGCAGAGATACAACCTGTTCTGGCTGCGGGGAAGCAATAATAACTTTGGGGGGCTGCGGCTGAGGTAATTGCTGCGGTGGCGATTGCGACGGCGGCTGTGATTGCGAACCGCTCTCGCCAATGGTTACCGGCATCGTGACTGAATCAGTCCACTGGTTATTAACCAGCGCGCGGACGTAAATGTACACAGTCCCGGATGTAAATACATCTCGAGCATCCACTGGAACTTGATAAATGCGCGTGCCTGAATCGCCAACGGTGGTTTCAAGACTTTTAAGATTCTTACCTCCGTCGCGATAATTTTCATAGATCATCTGATTGTTTTTGACAAAACCAACCAAGTATCCGCTTGCTCCCGCGACTTCTTGAATAATAACGGCATCAGCAGGATTCCACGCCCCTCCAGATCGAGGGCTTGTGATAGCTGGCACGGAAACCGGCGTACCGACTTTCGGCACGCTTGGTGATTGCTGCGGCTTTTGATAGAGAGGGTGCGCGACCATTGTTGCCAAATCCGCCACATTCACCGCGCCATCGCGATTAAGATCACAATCCTTATCAGCTGGGCAAAGCCGCTCGCCTAATACTACAAGTTGCAAAATCTTAAAGTCCTCAACGTCAATAACAAGATCATCATTGAGATCAAAGTCCGGGGGTACGGGAACAACGCGAAATATGCGAGACGCATCATTGGTAAAGCCCTCAAAAAGCGCGCCCGATACCGTTACTTCAACCTCTCCCTTGTCAAGCGATGTAAATACCGACTTGCCGCTAAACCGAGTATCTTTGGTAAGCGTTATATTAAGCACACCCTGTGTATCCGCAAGAATATTGTTGTTTTGATATTTAATAACGCCGTTTTGCCGTATCGTAATGCGATACAGTGCTGGTTTGGAGGGATGCGTTGCGCGAATAGCAAGGGAATTGTCGCCCAAATTAACTTCTTCGCCCTCTACGGGTTTGACAATAGTCGGAGCATTGCGATTAAAACTCAACTTCACCGTACGGGACGCTGGTGGCGTAAAGGCGTCCGTTACTTTTCCTTGCGCATCGAGCAAATTCCCTTCAAGCGTAATGATTAAGTCGCCTTGCCGCAATAATTCAATAAGACGCCTGCCGTCGCTTGCGCGCAGCAAAGAACCATTAAAAAGAAACGGGAGCGTATCAAGGGTGGCGGGATTGCTTTCGTAAATTGATTGGCTGTTTTGCGAAATGCGAATACGGTAGCGCGTTAGTTGAAGACCCGGTGTCGTTGCGTGAATCTTAATCTGTAAATTAGGGTCAATAATAAAAGATTGATTTACCACGGGCGATGTGATGGTTGGCACCGATACTGCAATGCTGAAGTAACTGTCGCTTTCATCGAACAGATCGCTTCTGTTGATATCGCGAACTACAATTTGATACTGATCTCCGGGTGTTACAAAAGCATCTTTAACATACCACTGGTAACTTCCGCCCTGATTTGTGCCCGTATTGCGGTTTGGAACATTCTGCGCAATAACTGATTGACTCGTGATAATGCCGGACAGAAACAATGTATCGCCAGCATCAATACGCCCATCGCTATTGAGATCGCAACTTTTCGGATTTTCAACAACAGTAAATATTGGACATGGGGCGGTTCCTACCACCACTGGTGCCAACGTGTCAATATCACTGGTGTTGACCATACCATCATTGTTTAAATCATACTGATACGATGGTCCGATGGTATAGCCACTAGTGCCAAAGTAATTCACAATGACCGTCACGTCGTCCGCGCCAAACGAGCCGCTTAAATTAAGATCGCACATAGTGTTTGTAGCACACGACCTTCTTTGTACAAAAGTACTGCGCAAGATGTCAGCGTCGGTAGAATTTGCTGACTCGTCACCGTTGATATCGTACAATTTTAGGATATAGCTAAGCTCAATTTGAGTATCTTGTATCCGGACATCGCCGTCGCCCGTAAGATCGCATTTTGCGCACGGCGCTCCGCTTAGGTAAGCGTTGTACGCCATATCCAGATCTGTGCGGTCTACGCGGTTATCGCCGTTGAAATCGTGCTTCCGAAACTCGGCAATTAACTGTTCATCAACAGCATCAACTCTACCATCATTATTTACATCACATATCGTGCCGCACTGTATAGATTGCGATGGCTTTCGCAACTCCAGAGAAACCGCTGGCCCTACGGCACCCTGTGACTTCCAGCTGATAGTATATGGGGTGCGAGCGCCGGAGACACTTGGTTTACCTCCCATTTCCCACGTCTCTCCGCCATTTGGCGCAACCAAAGTAAGCAGCGGCAACGGAATTAACGTAACGCTAAAATCTCGAGTTTTGATAATCGTGTTTCCTTTCTTCGCCTCCACGCGCAAGACCGCATTGCCCGTTGTGCCAAAACTAAATGTGCCGATAGTCGCAACCGTTGAAGCAACCTGTTCCGGCTGCGACGAAGTACACGAACCTAGAATAACCACGCCGCGCGGCACAGTAGCGCATCCGATTTGCGTCTCACTGGCTGCTCCGCGAGCTCCAGTGCTCGCTTGAATAACGGTTCCTGTAATCGTTACGCCAGTGACGGTTCGAACGCCTTTGTTGGTAATAGTTGCCACAAATTGCGGATTGTCTTTTCCTATGGTGAGCTGTTTGCTCGCGCTGACAGCAACGCCGCCAATTGTTGCGCCGTCAATAGTCATATCAATATCTTCCTCAAGAATCGTAAATGGCGCACTTTCGCCAACAACAGGCACATTAGTTCCAACAACGGTGCCACTCACACGGACTTTATACTCACCGCCAACAGCAAGCGTTGCAAAAAATGGTTGATTGAGCGTCCAGTTAAAACTGTTGCTGGTCCCGCTTGGACTAGTCGCGTTTGCTTGGCTGGTGCTTATTGTCCCTGCCACCGCGCCGGAATTATTGACCAATTCCAGCTTCACCGCGGTGTTTATTAAGCCAACTGAAGTCCATTTGATTTGATGCGTACTCGCTTTCCCAATCTTCCATTGGTCGGTTGCAACAGGCGCAGATACCGTAATAAGAGGTTTTGGCACAACGCTAAACACGCCGCTCTCTCCTTTAACAGACGAATCATTTTCCATCTCAACTCGTATTTTATAATCATTGCCTGGCGCCAAAAAAGCAGGAACTATCCATCCATACGAATGTAGAGCAGTGGCGCTTGTAGCAATAAATTGCTGACCAGCAACTGCGACTCCTCCTTTCAACACAGTAATTTTATAATTACTTCCAGTCGCTCCGGTAGTAGTCCATCGAATAGGCATATTTTGTCCACGCTCAAAAGTTCCTGTTACTGGGGCGGTGACGGTAATCGCGCGCCGCTCATCTATATTGAAATTACTGTTCAGCGTTCTGACTTCATAGCCTTCGGCATTGGTAACTGGCATCCCGTTTCGTCGTAATTCAAAAAGCAGAGAATATTTTCCGTATTGTTTGATACTGCTCGCATTAATCAACGGAGTTGTTATCCATGAATATGATGTATCATTATCTGCATCATTTGAAATATCACCGAGAGACGCGGATAGAGCGGTCACTTGTGAGGCGTCGTCCTTGATGAGAGTAATTCTAACTTTATCGCCCGGTTGCGTTCCTGTAGTTTTCCACCGCAAAACACCCGTTGTTCCTTCTTCCCAATGCTCATTGGAAGCCGGAGAGATAAATGCAATCGTCGAAGGTGCTACTATAGAAAATAATCCGCTCGATCCTTCAAGTCCTATTTCAGACAAAGCGACAGTAATTTTATAGTCATTGCCCAGTGTTAAATTAGCAGGCACATTCCAATCAAACGAATTGTCAATCGATAAATCTTGCCAAGACGCTATAACTGTTGTTCCTTTTCTTATTATAATATCCGCAAGCCCGCCTTCTGAAGATGTCCAACGAATAGCATATTTAGATCCTGTCTGCATAGCAGTGGGGGTAACAACATTGATAAATCTCGAGCTTGTGGCAATACCGGAAGTAGCAACCGTAAATTGCCCGCTAGTGCCAGAAATTGTCGCGTTTTTTCCTGCAACCACCTGAATGACATAACCAGAACCTGGTTCCAAAGTCGCAGGAACATTCCACACATACAAGCCATTATCGGGTACACCTGTTGTGTATGTATTGATGTAATTTATCAAAATCGTAACATCGCCCCCTCTCGTCCTCGTACCGCCGTCGCTATTATCAAGGTCGCACACTTTACCGCTCGGGCACGGTATTCCACCAATGACACTCGCGAGAAAATCTGAATCCTTTTGATCTAGAACGTCATCATTATTATAGTCGTATGCAGGATTTATTGGCGTGCCAAACTGCTGAATTAATGTCCAAGACAAGAACGATTGTCCTTTAAATATTTTGATGATAACCCCATCACTGCGAGAAGCGGGCAGTGTAGTCCATCTGATAGTATGAGAAGTGCCAGCCACAACAGAACTTGTTGGGTTGGCAACGGTAATGCTATTAGAAGAACATCCGTATAAACTAGTAAGTTTTGTGCGCGTCGCGGGACCAACTTTCCCATACCCCGTCGTGGCAACAGTTCCCGAAGTTACAATATTATATTTGGTCTGAAATCTCTTTACGGCGTTCTCGGTTGTCAAACCAAAGTGCGTTGTCTCATACCATGGATATCCCGGCGATCCTACGCTGGTAGTCAGTTGAGTATCCGGATCATTATTGAGCACTTTCTGCAAATTTAAAACATCGTCTCCATCCGCCGCGCCAAAATACAAATCTCTCGCAGCCCCTTCATAGCATGTTATAGACGCCCGCGTTGGTATTGGCATCACTAATACGCCGGCTACAATAACGCTCATTATCAATAATGATGTACTCAATCTTCTCAAGACCGAAAGTTTCTGCATAACGTTAGTATATCAAAAACGTGCTTACCTGTCGCTAAAAAAGTTATCCACAATGTAGTAGAGCGAAGCTCACTACATTGCAAGCAAAATTACATAACTTAATAACTAGTCACGAGAAACTAGCCATTCATCACTCGCTTCAACCAATGCCCAGTGTATGAATTCTTGGCACTCGCGATATCGCGCGGAGTTCCCTGGGCAACCACGATACCGCCATTTTCTCCGCCATCTGGCCCCATATCAATAATCCAGTCGGCATTTTTGAGCACATCCATATTGTGCTCAATCACAACAACGCTATTTCCTTTGTCCGTAAGCGCCCGCAAAATAGTAAGCAGTTTCCTCGTATCTTCAAAATGGAGGCCTGTTGTCGGCTCATCAAGAATATAGAGCGTTCTACCGCCGGAGTAGCCATCGCCACTCCGGCCTTTTTTAGAAAGTTCAAACGCGAGCTTAATGCGCTGCGCTTCTCCGCCAGAAAGTGTTGTCGCGCTTTGCCCCAACTGTATATATCCTAAACCAACGTCTACCATGGTCTTAAGACGCTGCTCAATCTGTGGAATGTCCGAAAAAAACATATATGCCGCTTCAACGGACATGTCCAATACGTCCGCGATGGTCTTGTTTTGATACAAAATCTCAAGCGCCTCGTGATTGTAACGTTTACCTTTACACTCTTCACATTCAACATAAAGATCCGGCAAAAAATACATCTCAATTTTTTTGACTCCCTGCCCTTCGCACGCTTCACACCGCCCCCCTTTAACATTGAAACTAAACCGCCCCTCTTTATATCCTCGCGCGCGCGCTTCGGTTGTGGAAGCAAAAATCTGACGAATAAAAGTAAACACGCCCGTATACGTAGCCGGATTTGAGCGCGGCGTGCGTCCGATAGGCGATTGGTCAACCAACACCGCTTTATCAAGATATTCTAATCCTTCAATCGCATCGTGTTCCCCCGGCTCTTCTTTGGCACCATAAAAATGCTTTAAAAGTTTACGCGCTACTATGTCATCTATCAGCGAGGATTTTCCGGATCCCGAAACGCCCGATACTGCTACTAATTTCCCCAAGGGAATAGAAACATCAATATTTTTAAGATTATGCTCGCGAGCTCCTTTGATGACCAAAAAACCGGTCTTCGGAAGTCCGACTTCCTTCTGGAAGTCGGACTTCCTTTGCGCAGAACCAGCGGCGGCTGATGAAATAAACACCTTCTTCCTGCCTGACAAATATTCCCCGGTCAGCGTTTTTGTTTTCAAAATCTCTTTCGGCGTTCCCGAAAACATCACCGTGCCGCCGTGCGCACCAGCTCCAGGGCCAAGATCAATAACCCAATCGGCCTCGCGCATTGTTTCCGCATCATGCTCTACCACAAGGACAGTGTTTCCCACATCGCGCAACTCTTTCAGTGTCCGTAAAAGCCGCGCGTGATCGCGCGCGTGAAGTCCGATAGACGGCTCATCAAGCACATAGATCACTCCTGTCAACGCCGACCCGATTTGCGTTGCAAGCCGTACCCGTTGTGCTTCTCCGCCGGAAAGAGTTGTAGAAGATCGGTCGAGTTGTAAATATTCAAGCCCTACGTGTTCCAAAAACGCAAGCCGACGCTCAATTTCACGCACCAGAGGCAATAATATTTTTTGCGCTCCCTTATTATATGTTGTAATAATATCCCTAAAAAAGCCCTGTGCGGCAGTAACCCCCCAAGAAGCAATATCGGCAATGTTTTTTCCTTCTATGAGTATCGAGAGTGCTTCCGGACGAAGCCGCTTGCCGCTGCATATCGGACAAATCTCAACTTTCATGTATTGCTCGAGTTCCTGCCGCGTCCATTCGGAATCCGTTTCTTTCCATCTGCGTTTGAGGTTTGGCATTACACCTTCGAATACATTAGAATCCTTCGCACCATGGAAATCCGACTTCCTTAAAAAGGTCGGATTTCCTAAGGATTTCTCGCCATACAATAAAATATCAATAATATCCTTCGACAAATTCTTTACTGGAGTATTTAATGAAAACTTGTACCGTTCCGAAAAATCCGAAAGAATCCACCGGTACCACGATTGCCGCCCAACCCGATGCGAGGCGCTTGCCCATGGCTTTATGGCGCCTTCGGCGAGCGTTAAACGGTCATTGGGAATGACAAGAGTAGGATCAACCTCCAGCGTTTCTCCAAGTCCCGTGCAATGTGGGCATGCACCATACGGACTATTGAACGAAAAAAGCCGCGGTTCAAGTTCTGGCATTGATATTCCGCACGCGGGACAAGCAAAGTTTTCAGAAAATAGCAATTCTGTTGCGCTATCGATTTCCGGTTCTAACTTAGTAACTAAGTTAATGGCAACCAATCCTTTCCCGATTTTCAGCGCCGTCTCAAGCGATTCACGTAAACGCGGACGATCAATATCTCGATCAATAACCAAACGATCAGCCACAACTTCAATGGTATGGGCGCGTTTCGGCTCCAGCGTCTTATCTTCCGCCTCCTCAATACGCAGCACTTCCCCATCAATACGCACGCGCAAAAACCCTTGCCGTTTTATTTCGGCAAGGACGTTCTTGTGCTCGCCCTTCTTGGATCGCACAACAGGGGCAAGAATCATAATATGAGTCCCTGTTCCGATCCTCATTAACTGCCTCATCATCTCGTCTTGCGTTTGCCGTCCGATTGGCTTATGGCATAACGGGCAATGCGGCGTTCCTGCGCGCGCAAATAAAATACGCAAATAGTCATAAATCTCTGTGATCGTGCCGACCGTTGAACGAGGGTTGCGCGAGACGCTTCTTTGATCAATGGCAATAGCTGGAGAGAGACCTATGATGGACTCAACGTCGGGCTTTTCTTTAACCCCCAAAAACTGCCTCGCATAGCTCGAGAGCGATTCAACGAATCTCCGCTCGGCTTCCGCATAAATTGTGTCAAACGCGAGCGATGATTTTCCGGACCCAGAAAGGCCCGTGATAACTACCAGTTTATTTTTTGGTATATCAACATCTATGCCCTTGAGGTTGTGTACCCTTGCTCCGCGAATAGATATGTACGAAATATTCTGTTGCTTCACAACCACCAATTATACTCCGATGTCAACTCATGCGCAACTCATCGGAAATTAAGTCGCGTTTACTTCATTGGCAGAAATACTCTTATTTCTTGTGTTTCTTGTCATCTAAATGCTGAACAGAATATAGCAATCCATCAATTTCGTCTCGCAAAAGTATCCTCACGTCTTTTTCTTTGGCAGTGCCAGCCCTCAAGGACGCCACTATGTTTCTTAAATAGTTACCGAAAACTTCGCATCGTTGATCAATTTCCTTGTAGGCCTCATTAAACCTTCTGTCTAGTTCTGTAGATTTTTCTTCTGGACTAAAGTTTTCTATTTTGTTCATAGATTATTTCAAATTACTTTTATAATACATCAGTTAGTAATAAAGTCAAAAGGGTCTGTGGATAAGATACAACCCCTCCGAGTACAGAGAGGTTGTTTATAAAGAATAACTCATTTCACATACGCGGCCTTTCGCTTCGGGGTCCCACGGATCAAGGTACCACTTCACAAACACGCACCGCAGGCGATCCCCAATTTTAACTGAACACGATGCGAATGCGCCAAATTCAATGAAAAAATCGGTGTACTCGTTGTATATCCAGTCCTCGCTCCGCAAACGAAACAAACAAACATTGTTTCCGATAATTTTGAGTGGGCCCTCAATGACAAACCCGGTTCCCAAAAATGCAGTACGCTCGAGTTTTTGGATCGTTGGCTTTTTCGCTGTAGTTATGGTATTCGTCGCCGCTCTTTCATATAGAGGCGCGCTCAAAATTGGTTCACCCGCCAATAATATCATCACGACCGCCCCGGTCGTCGCCACTCTATTTATAAACAACGTCGGCGTCTCCTACATTCTATAGTGACTATATCAACGAATGCCGAAGATATCAATAATAGCCAATAAAAAAACGCCCCGTTGGGAACGGGGCAAAGCATGTCTAGCTTTACGCCTGATAAACATAATCAGGCACGGTAAAGCGCAACGCTCTCTTCTGACGGGTTTCTTCAGTAAGCTCTAAAATTGTATTGAAATACGCTCCGCTTTTCTCGGGCCGATTTTCCATCACCACAAGCTCAAATTGCTCGCTCTGCGAGGGCTGATCATATTGCAAAAGCGTATCTTTCACCAGCAAAGCAACAAACGCGCTATCACGATTCTCGTAAGTATGTTGCGTCGTTTTCTCGGCAAGATATTGAATCACGGCTTTCTTTCCCAGCCCGTCCGCAAATTTTGCAATCCGTGTTATCAACTCGCGCACAGCACCGCTATCCTCTGTATGGGGAGATCCACTCAATATTGCCGCTGCGGTAGGGTCAATTTTTCTGCTATCTAATGTGGGTTGATACGCATCGGCACCTACGACAACAAAATCTGAAAAAGTATAGACCCTCCCGCGATCATTAAGATACCAGAACATATTCTTGCGCACATCATACAGAACCAAATCAACGGCTAGATTCTGAATACCCTCTTCTCTTGTCCGGATAAAAAGAGAGCGGATATTTTTAGCAAGACCGTTACAAGTAATATGCACTGATCCTACCATATCGGTCAAAAATTGCTCGTGCGCATTCATCCCCGATTTGATGACCCCGAAATCACCAAAATCTCCGATAGCCGCAGCAATAAGGTAAAAATCGTCATCCGCAATCTGCCAACTCCACCGATGTGGCGTGTGAAATCGCTGATTAAAAGTTCTGCCAAATACCACTCCGTGCGGATATGAAACTCCAACCAGAATATGTTTGCCTATACGCGCTCGCGCGTCTTGATTTTTTTGCTCAATAAGTTCTGGAGTTTGGATAATCATATGGCGCCTCCTTCTCCCTCGGAGCCGCTGGTTGGTGATCCACTAGTTGGATCAGAAATAAAAAATGCTTTTCGTGGGTCCTTGCGCCCCTCTAGATCGCCTTGAAAAATCTCGTGTGCAATTTGCAGAGCTGATTGCTCTGAAAGCTGAACCGCCGCGCGGCTGCCACGACGCACCAAAAACAACGTCACCGGCGCTATCAGAGCATCTGATGTCCCAATATCGATAGAACCTGCGCGCAACAGCGCGCGGATCGCCAAGCGAATAGCGGCCTCTTCGGACATATCCTTCTCCCATCGATCGTGCAAAATGCTTTTTGCTATTTCTCCTCCCGATCCAACAGTAGTAAACTGATTGGTACATTCCGTCATATCATAGATCCCTCCAATGTCATCGTAAGAAAAAATTTTTGGCTCATCGCATTCGGTATCCCACCCCGCAAGAATGGGGACAACAACATATCCCAATAAAAATCCTAAATACGTAAGGCCCGCTGCATTTGCTTGAAGAATTTGATTCAGTAGTTTCCCTTGCGCAGAAACCGGGAGCTTCTTTTCAAGATGATTTTCAAAACCATCAATCAAGAGCATCAACGTATCGTAGATTTCTTGAATACACGCAACCAACCCGGCGGCTCCCCAGAGCGACATAGAACTGACATTACGAATTTTGACTGTCTCCGCCGACCATATATGAAATCCCGCAGAGGTTTGACGATCAGCGGCCATTAAGACGCCTTGTTGGAACGTAAACGCCACAATGGTCGTTCCAGAACGAACTGCCTTGGATGATGCCCGAACGCGCTCAACCATATGTTCTGTGGTTTTCAATTTGCCGAGCATTGGAATTTTCAATGATCTGCCAATAATCTCCTTCGTTCCGTCGGCTACATAGTCCATAGCGCACCTTCCTGTTCTGCCACCGAGCATAGCAAGAAAACGCTCCAATGACAAATAGCGCGTGTTAGATAAAAACAAGACGACGTGATCGTCTCGTTATAAATTCTCGGAAAGATTATTGTAGAAATTTTGGAGGCGTTTTTGAGAAATAATTTGGGTTGCGAATCCTGTTTGTCGTGCCCGACGTGCTGACAACGAGTTGGTAGATAGCGCATAGTTCCGCGCTTCCGTAACCGATATACCAAGAACGCGACGCAGTATCCGTATTGCTTTGTTGCGATGTTCTTGTAATATAAGCTCTCGTTCTGTTGGTGTCAACGATGACGTGCGGTGTCTCCTCGAGCGTGAGTGGTGCGTAATCAATCTTGCTCCGTTCACCATAAAACGCTTTGTGCCTCCTAAAAACACATATACAGCAGCTGATGCCGCGCGGTCTTCAATGACCGTATAAACCGGCGCGATGGACTCACGAAGCACCATATAAATAAGAGTGCTCGCAAAAAGATCTCCGCCGGGAGAATTTTTGATAATAACAACAATGGGGCGAAGGTTGCAGTATTGAAGTGTCGCAAGTTCAATTGCCAGCACAGCAAACATAGAAACATCAATCTCCCCACGGATAACAATGACACGACGACTAACACAAACTTTAACTTTCCGATACACGCGTCCGCTCTTCTTCTGATTTATAGAAGACATTTTCTACCCTTATCAAGGCATCTTATTATACAATACCAATGTGGCTATAGATTTGCAAAACCGTAATATTCCTCTCGAGCCGGGCGTGTATGTATTCAAAAACAAGCGCGGCAATATAATCTATATCGGCAAAGCGGCAAATCTCCGCGCGCGGCTATCGTCGTATAAGCAAAATGCGTCTTATCGGTCTCGCCCAATGCTCAACGAGGCACAATCTCTCGCGTGGGAAATTCTCGGGTCTGAAATTGAGGCGCTTATTCGCGAGACAGAACTCATAAAAAAACACAGACCAAAATATAACATTGCAATGCGAGATGATAAGCAATACTTATACGTAGGATTTACGCGTGAGAAATATCCTAAAATATTTATCACACATCAACCGTCACAAAATCAAATAACCGCTACCTATATGGGCCCGTTCGTCGATTCTGCTGCGCTCAAAATAACGCTCAAAATGCTCCGCCGCATATTTCCCTACTGCACATGCAGACACCCACACGCAACTCTATGCCTCAACGCGCAGATCGGGAGATGCTTTGGTTTTTGCTGCAGCAAAAACCAAAATCAAAAATTCAACATCAAAAATCAAAACTATAAACTACAAACCATAAACTATAAACTAAACATCCGCGCAATCAAACAAATTCTTACCGGCAAAAATAAACGTAAACCGCTTCTGGTGTCTCTCAATAAAAAAATGGTATCGCTTTCTCGCGCGCGGCGCTATGAAGAGGCGGCAAAAATACGAGATCAAAGTCGCGCGCTGGAGCACATTTTTGCGCACAAACATGTCCTGAAAAGCGACCTGCCGTCAGAGCGGCATAAGGCGCTCAACGCGCTCGCGCAACTTTTACATATGCCGGAAATCAGCCGCATAGAAGGATATGATATCTCAAACATTCATGGAAAACACGCGTACGGTTCAATGGTGGTATTTGTTGACGGCGTGCCGGCAAAAGATCAATATCGAATTTTTAAAATCCGAGGGAAAGAATTAGCTCTGTCCCCCACATACCCGACTTCGTCATTCGGTCGGGCTTTACAAGAAGAGGTTTTTGGAGGTAACGATCCCGCAATGATCCGCGAAGTTATCTCGCGCCGCTTACAACACACCGAATGGCCGTGTCCCGACGTGATGCTGATTGATGGCGGAAAAGCGCAGCTTAACGCCGCTCAAGCCGCACTTGGCAATCGGATTGCCAAGTGGCAATCCGATTGCCCAAAAATTATCTCTCTCGCCAAGTCTGCTAGACAAGGAGGCGGGCGCGAAGAAGAACTATACATCTCTGGCCACAAAAAACCGCTAAAACTCAAAAATGTTTCCGTGTCGCTCTATCACCTACTGACTCATATTCGCGACGAAGCGCACCGCTTTGCGCTCAAATACTACCGCAAAGCGCATCGCAAAACATTGTTCTAACGCAATAAGTCAAGCAGGCGTTGGATTTCGGCGAGCTGATTTAACATTGCCTGATACACGCTTGCGCTCAACACGGTACTTGACGATGCGGTTGTCGCTGTGCTGACAAGGTCAAATATACTAACTGATCCACTTCCGTTGATATCGCAATTTTTTCCTACAGGACAAGTGATTGTACGCAGAATCACATTAGCAAGAAGCTCCGCATCGCTCATGTTGATCACGCCGTCGCTATTTAGATCTCTTCCGATATTAATGAAAGAATACTTTAATATGTCCAGAGCGTTCACCGTTCCGTCAAGATTGAGGTCGCAATTCTTGCTTGAAGAACACACCATTGATCCGAAAATTATATTTGCCAATGTATTGGCATCATACCGGTCAACAGCCCCATCTCCGTTGATGTCAAGCGATACTTGCGATGTTTGTTGTGTGGTTATGGAGGGCTGAAGTGTAGGACTAGAGAATGTCAACGCAGTAGTAAATGTATTATTGTTTTCGTTGCTCTCATCAACAGAATTCCAGATATCAATAGGAAAATTTAAAGAATATGTTCCTGGGTTAGCAAACGTAAACGCATTGCTTACCGTCACCGCCTTGCTTGCCCATGCACCCAATGAATCTACTATCGCTGTTGTTCCTTGAACATTGATAACAAATGGGGTAGTAATAGCGACAGCGCTGTTGTTTGCCACTGTCATATTAGTCGTGATGAGATCGTTCACCTTGGGGCTGGTTGGAGAAAATGTCACGTTAGAAATAATAATATCTGGCTTAGCGGCTATTTGCTGTGCCACAATGCTAAACGGTGCGTCGCTATCGTCTCTCCCGAGATGAGGATCTGCCGCATCTGAGGTAATTAGTATTCGATAGCTACCAGCAGCCACATTTGAAGGTATATTTGAGCACTGCATATTTTCAGAAATTGTAACCGTTCTTTTTCCATAGTTTGCTGGAACCTCCGCGAGTTTACATACTCCGCCATCGGCAAACCATAAAGCAACATATGCTGTAGTAACGCCTTGCGATGTCCAGGTGATATCATAAGGTGTTCCAAACTGCCACACTTCTCCTCCATTCGGCGAAAGGACGGTGATGGATGGTTGTTGAGTTGTTGCCGCTACAACGCTAAACGGCGCATCGCTCAAATCCCAAACATTTGCCGCAGAAGTAACATAAACTTGATAACCTCCGCCAAGTGCAACCGAGAAAGGAATTGTCCAATTATACGTCCCGTTTGATGCAGAAGTATCGACAGCCATTGTTGCGCGCGTATATCCGGATTGTTGCAAATAAATCCATACTGTTGTTCCTGTTGGTAAATTATTCGATGTCCACCTGACGGGATAGGTGTTACCTACTACCCATTGTTCCCCACCATTCGGTGAAAGAACAGTGATAGCCGGTGTAGAAGACACAGAAACAGGAGCCCAGGCGAGTTTTACGGCGCCGGATCCAATATGTTCAAAGTAATCAACTTCAATATTGACCGTTTGTTGCGTGACGAACGCCGTATCGAAACTTGCTTCGCGATATTCGCCACGAGACCATTGGTCAATTTTTGTAATACCATTGACACGTACACGAATTCCGTCATCCGCGCCGCCCGTAAAGCGATATGTTCCGCTCTTGAAAACGAAATTCCCTTTCCAACGCGCGGAATATTTATCGTTACCTGCGTATTGATTAATTGGCGGATCATTCGGATACGGCCAGCTAAAATTCATGGTATTTGCTACAGGCGCATCGCCTGCCGATATGCCATCATCGGCGGTTTTTGGATCTGTATCGCCAACCGTCTTCCACACACAACCGACAAACTGGCCAACACCAACACGCCCAGAATAGTTACAGGGAACTGTGGTTGTCGGCTGTTGCGTCATCACTGTTACCGCAATGGTATTTGAGCGGTATGATTGGCCATTCTGGTAAATTGTAATGTAGAAATTGCTCGTGCCAGTTTGTTTGGCAGTACACTGCATCGTCCACACAGAATCGCTCGCGCCATTGTTGCTGCAAGAATCGTTGAAAATCGGATCAAAGAAAAATGCTCTGGTAAATCCGCTTCCAAGATTCTGCGGCGCACCGCTTATTGTTATTGAATCCCCGACTTTTATATTCAATGCGGACTGCGAGCTAGCTGAACCGCTTGTCGCAGTAATTGTGATGGAAGGTTGTTGCGTTGTTGCCGCAACAATGCTAAACGGTGCATCGCTTATATCGGTAACTGTCCCGCCGCTGTTCTTATAGGCAATCACATATACTTTATAATTTATTCCAACTTCAGTGCTTGAAAGCATTTTAGATGGAGTCCACATATAACTAGTTCCTGTGGTTTGAGGATTTACTGGTAAATCGGCAATAATATAACGAAAGCTTGCATCGTTTTTATACAGCACTAATGAAATACGCGTTATATCTGCAGTATGAGAGACGCTGATGTTAGATGAGGCATTTAAATTAATTTGTTCGCCCCCATTCGGCATATTAATTGAAACAAACGATCCTATATTTGATGCGGATACTTCTACATTATCAGATGCTTGGCCCTCTGGAACCTTAGCAGTACACCACAAATTGATAGGCAGATTGTAAGAATTAAGATTTGGAAAGACATTTATCAATGTGCTCCCTACGGATGGCAAATTACTGAGTTGTCGTTGTCCCGATGTATCATCCGGCGGCACAGTATTATTCGATAATATACATGTGTCTGCATTTGAGCTCCATGAAGCAGTCATTACAATTGGTTTTCCATCGCTTGCGACATTAATTGGTCCGTCTGATCCATTAATTTTTAAGTCGGCTTTCACTGTTCCTTGCGCAACAAGTTTAAATGGTTGATCACTCCGGTCAGAGGTGCCTGTGTTGGAATTAACCAAACGAATATAATAATCTCCCGGCGATGGATATTGGCCGTATTGATTAATTTCGCCCTGCCAATGAATAGATGCTTTTCCTCCAGGTAATACCTTGCCAACTTCAACAAATGCTCCGTTTACCATTTTATCAATATATGCTTGAACCGTTGGATACGTATTGATATTCGTTTGTGCGTCATATGGCGTCCACAAAATCACATGAGAACTGTTCAATTGCCATTGCTCTCCCCCATTCGGCGAAAGAACGGTGATAGATGGCTGTGTTTGTGAAGTTGTAATTTTGAAATACGAATCACTTTTATCGCAAATGCTTGTTCCTGATTGGCAAACTTGAATATAGTAAGCGCCATCGTTTACTATGCGATTTGCCTCCTGAATATTTCCAACAATCCATGGATAAATTCCATTGCCCAATTCTTTATTGTAATAATCTTTTACAATTGTATATGGCATAGGTATTGATTGGATACACGCTAAACCAGGAGAACACGGTGCTTGATATGGAACAAGCGAGACATCAAATGTCGTAACAGGCGACGGATATATTAGTATCGTCGGAGGCGGCGTCCATGTGATTGAATAACCACTCCCTCGCTGTAGCGTCTCTCCGCCGTTTGGTGAAATAACCTTGATAGATGATTGGGCTGGCTGGCTCGTAATCTTGAAATACGAATCACTTAAATCACACCGTCCACCATCTATTTGACAAACCTGTATCTTATATGTTCCGTCTGGTATATAGCGGTTATCAAGAGAATTGCCTACAATCCATGCGAATATTTGCTTGTCTGTACTTTTGTCGCCAACAATGTTTCTTCCGAGCGGATACGAAGCAATGATAGGTATCATTGGGCATGGCGCTTGAATACACACTATTTGTTGTTGAGGCACAAGATCAATGTTGAAAACCATTGATGCTGGGAAAATCCCCGGATTCCATGTAATTACATCCTTGCCTCCACGAACGAGCGTTTCTCCTCCGTTTGGATAAATTACTTGAATATCTTGAGTGGTCACACCGCCAACATTTACACTAATGCTGGTCTTTGCTGATAAACCAGCAACATCGGTAACTACAAACGCAACATTATATGTGCCGGCGTTGGCGTAGGAATGAGTAAATGAAGCAGATTGAGAGACGGATGGAGCTGTTGCTGAAGTGCCTCCTCCACCAGAACTATACGGCGTGTTATCTCCCCAATCTACCGTATATGATAAACTGCCCTGCTCCGGATCATATGCTTTCACTGTCCATGTACCCTGCTGATTTACCGTCAACTGCGTTGGGCCGGAAACTCCGGAAACAACTGGTGGCTGATTTGCTGGAATTGGGATAGGAGTAACATTACATCCATATAATTGATTTAATTTCGCGCGCGTGTTTTTTCCGACAAAACCGTTGCCGTATTTAAGGCCAACAGGCGTCAAAATTTCATCTCGGTATTTTTCCTGGAAGCCGGTAACTGCGGAAGCAATCGTCTCGCCAAAAATTCCTTTCTCTTCCATTCCTGCAGAAAATCCTTGCATTCCGAGAGCCGTTGAAAGCGCTACCACGCCCTCACCCGAATCGCCAATTCGTAAATTCGTATTGAAGGTGTAACAAAATGGCGTACTATCTGACTGTTGTGTTTGCAACGCATTAATCTGCGCCTGCAAAGCCGCAATCTGCGCCTGGAGTTGCGCGATGAGAGTTGCTATGTCGGATGTTTGCGCGTATGCGCCGAGTGGCGCTAAAGCAAACACCGTTAACAATACCGCGATAAACCAGTGCCGTCCTATACCATATGCTGTATTCCACATAAATATAAAAATGTTAGTTAATAATGTTGCCAATAAAAACCTTTGCTTGTTTTGATACTACCATAATGCCCCCCCCCGCAACAGCGTTATGCACAGGTTATAGTGACTTCAATTTTTCTTCGAGCAACGCTAGGTCATATTGGATAGTATTCCACACGATTTCTAATGACCAGACAAAACTGTGAATTTTTGCTACAGCCTCGATTATTTGTGCGATGTAAACACTATCCTCTTTCATAAATAGTTATAAGGTCTTTCATAATATACGGCCGAACAAATTTATTGATACTTTGATTGGTTACAACATCAACTTTTTTATTGAGAGTATCTTCAAGATCGTGGATAAAACGCATGTATAAAAACATGCCCATAGGCGCTCCGAAGCGTACAAGGAAATCAATGTCGCTTTCGGAGCGACTCTGATTGTGGGCGGTGGAGCCAAAAACTCCAGCATATTCTATGCCGTAATACTCAAAAACTGGTACCGATTTTTTTTCACCTCTTCGAGCGTTGCTTGTGTAGCCATAATGCGATTATATTATGGAATAAGCTGTTTTGTTTTTTGAAGCGCGACTTTGCGAAAATTCTCGGATACATTCACAAAATTGAGAAAGGTCAAGGTGCCGTCGCAAAACAGCCACAATATCATTGCGCAGCGGCAGTAAAGAAGACTCTGCTTGTTTTGGAACAGTCGTCGTGGTCATGTTATCCATAGTAACACGATACACGTCTGTTGACCATAGATTGTTAATGTTCGCAACATGTTTTTGGGCGACGCAAATAATTGCAAAATATTAACATGCAGCGATCGCTTGTTGTTAATAAAAGCAAGCAAAAAAATTCACCGAGCTCCAACATAACACATTGATGCGAGATATTCATCAATCTAATTCTAATTAAGCTTAAGGAGTTTGCGGGCGGCTTGCGTTGCTTCGCGCGCAAAGAAGCGTTTGATCTCCGGCCACGATGCTTTAAAAAAACATTTCGGCATCGGTTCGCCTTCCGCGTCAGCAAAATAAGTCAAGCTCTTGATGATATGGTGGTAATCGTGCGCAACAGTGGGGTACTGTTCGGGAAGGCGTTGTAATATATCACTCACTGGTTCTTGATTTTTGCACAGCCAATAGAGATCAATAAAGTCGCGCTTCCTGCTGCGCTGGCTAATGGCAATGATTTTCATTACTGCGATATCATAGGAATCCAGCATGCGTATACAGCCATACCATGCATAAGGCCTTCCGGGGACAAAAAGGAGAAAAATCTTTGCGCGGGGTAAAAAAATCTAAATCAACCGACTGGCGATGTCCTGTTTGCAGAGCCAGCGCAGTTCCCCCTGCCAAATACCACGCTGAACGCTTGAGCCACCGTTGTGCGCTCATATACGCCAGCGCCTTTTGCGTAGCGCGCGGCGCTGTATGAAAATGCGTTATGAGTGAGCGGTCAGCAACATCCATAGTGTACGACTTTGAGGGTGAATAACCCGTGAGGTTTTTGTTACGTTGCGGATAAGCGCATGGTCATAATAATGCCACATCCAGCGCACTTCGCGATCGTTTCCAAAATCCAAAATGCGCTCGATGATATAGCGAGCGTGACGTTTCGGATCAATGGTTTTTGGATCCGCATCCCAGAAAAGCGACTGCCGAAATTGCATGATGTTTTTTCCTGCACACCTCATATTCTTTATTTATTGTAGCACATCTCACCAAAATATTCCACGCTCTGTCATTCATACCGCAGGGCCTCGATGGGACTTTTGAGCGCCGCTTGGCGCGCGGGGTAAAGGCCGAATGATAAGCCGACTACAATAGCACTTGTAAGTCCAACAAATGCTGCCTTGACCGGAAACGCAAAAACCACAGAACTTCCCAAATAGACACTAATGGCGTATGAGGACCCCAGCGACAAAGCCCAACCAATCGCGACTCCTAGTATCCCGCCAACCGTAGTGAGTAATACCGCTTCAATTAAAAACTGTATCAAAATATCTCGGTATGTAGCTCCCACCGCCTTACGAAGCCCTATTTCTCGTGTCCGTTCAGAAACAGATACCAGCATGATATTCATAATGCCGATACCGCCAACCACCAGCGCAATAGCAACCACCACCGACAAAAACAACGTAAAGACCGAGATGATAGTGCTTATTTGTTGAACCAATCCTTGTTGCGTCTGCACGTTAAAATCATCGTTTTCCGGATCACCAATACGATGCATGAGTCGCAAGGTCTTCTGAATATCAAAAACTGTCTGTTCAACAAGCGCAGAATCTTGTGCGCGCACGATAATCTGATTAAAATGCTTCGTACCAGTAAGATAGGTCTGCGCCGTTGTATACGGAACAATCACTAATTCATCAACGTCAAAAAATACAACTTGGCCGCGTGGTGCGTACACCCCTGCTACGCGAAATTTCCTGCCTTTAATTTGAATGAACTCGCCAACCGCGCGCTTGTTGCCAAAAAGTTCTTTTTGCACCCGATCGCCGATGACCGCAACCTGCGCTTTGGACCGAATATCGCGATCGGTAAACCCGGTACCGTCCGCGATTTGGAGATTAAGCGCGCGTTCCATAAACTCTGAAGAGAATCCCAGTATCGTAGGACGAAATGTTTCTCCTGCGTATGAAACGCTCCCGGGAACGAGTATCTCCGGAGATACTTCGAGCGCGTACGGCACATTATTTTTGTCGCGCAACGCATCAAGATCGCGCTGCTTGAGCGAATCGGAAAGAAGTGTCTGGGCAAAGTCGGTTGGGCCCTTCGGTTCTCTCCCCGGGCGTACCACAATGGTTTCTGCCCCCAAGCCGCCTAATTCTCCCACAATAAGCGCCTCGGTACTTTTGCCCGTTGAAGCAATAAGCATAATTGCTGAAATGCCAATCACAATGCCCAAAATGGTAAGCAGTGAGCGTGATGCGTGCGCCGCAATCCCCTGAAACGCCGTTTTGAAACTATGTGTAAGCCGCATAATTATTTATGAAATCCGTCTTTTGCATGACGCCGATTGGTTACTTTTTCATCGCGCACAACGCGCCCGTCGCGAATAGAGATAACGCGCTCGGCATGTTCTGCAGTATATAACTCGTGTGTAATTAAAAAAATGGTATGCCCGTCCGCATGCAAGCGCTGAAGCGTTTGCATAACCACCTGTCCCGACGCGGAATCAAGATTCCCCGTCGGTTCATCGGCAAAAATAACACTCGGCTTATTCACCAGCGCCCGGGCAATGGCAACGCGCTGTTTCTCGCCACCCGAAAGCTGGGAAACATCATACAAAATCCGGTGCGAAAGACCGACGTGCTCAATAACGTCGCGCGCGCGATCATCCCATTCTGATTCAGAAACGGTAGAATACAAAAACGGCAATCGCACATTTTCCAAAACCGTTGCGCGTGGAAGCAAATTAAATGTTTGAAAAACAAACCCCATTTTTTCATTGCGGATTTTCGCGCGCTGATACTCGGTATAATCATCAAAACTCTTTTCGAAAAACCGATATTCTCCCGTTGTCAAGCGGTCTAAAAAACCGAGGATGTGCAGAAGCGTTGATTTCCCCGATCCGGAGGGCCCCATAATGGCAACGAACTCGCCTTCCGATACCTGAAACGAAACATCCGAAAGCGCCCGCGTTTTTACTTCGCCTTCTTGATATTCTTTCGCAATGCAATCAACGACCATCATCATACATACGCGAGACCGCTATAATGCTGTCGCCCTCTGATAATCCTTCGGCGACCTCTACTAATCCATCGGTGCCCCGCATGCCGATTTTGATAGGAACCGATACAACTCCGCCATTCGTTGCTTTGTAAACAAATTCACCATCATCCTCTTCCGCTAAAGCAGCTTGTGGAATAACCAAAACGTCGTCGCGGCGCGCCGTTTCAATGTCTATATCCGCCGTAAGCCCGCTCTTGAAACGAGCGTCTGGATAATCTAATAAAACATTGATTGTAAAATTAACCACGCCGTCAATCACTGTTTCTGCTGGATCTATAAGCGCGACTGCGCCGATAAAAACCGATCCGGAAAACGCATCAAAAGAAACATGCGCTTTATTTGCTCTTTGCACAAGCCCGATATCGGACTCTGGAACGTTTGCTTCTATTTCAAACAGTTGCTCGGAAAGCACCGAAACAAGAAGAGCGCCCGATTGAACAATTTCTCCCGCGCTACCTTCCGCTTTCGTTACCACGCCGGCTATCGGAGAGCGCAAAACGGTCTTTTCAATTTGTGCCACGATGGTTTTTGTTTTTGCGTCTGCTTGAGCAATACGCGCTTCTTGCGCGGCAACCGCCTCAGGTGTCGCCCCTCCTTTTTTGAGCGCAAGTTCGTTTTGCGATTTTTGAAGATTTCCTTCGGCTGTGGCAACACTCGCGTCTTTCGTTTTTACATTTTCATCCGCGCTGGACAAATTAGAGATCGCAGTGTTGATGTTTGTTCTGGCTGTTGCGACATCGGCCCGCCATCCATCCCATATCGTTTGCGAAATATTGCTTGGCTTGTTGGTCGGATTGTTCGCGGCAAGCGCGACGCTGTTGAGAAATACTTTCACCGCTTCAAGATTATTTTTTGCCTCACCAAAATATGCCGCAAGATCAGACGCGGTGGTCAATGGGTTCTCTGATTGCTGCCACTTCTTGAGCAACGACTCTAACAATAAACGGCGCCATTCAATATCCGTTTTAAGCTGCGAATCGGTAAGCGAAAAGGAGAGTTGCGGGCTGTTCGTCTGTGGATTATAAAAAAGTTGGTCTGCTTTATTTCTCACAGCGTCATCTGATTTTGTATAAGTGTCTCTCAGTTTATCAACAAGGTTCTGCTTGGCATCCTCCAATGCCTGCCGGGCGTTTACTACGGCAATCTTTGCGTTCGCTACCGCGGTTTCCGCAACAACAATTTCTTCTGACCGCGTTCCCGCACGAAGTTCGGCAAGCCGTGCCCGCTCTACGGCAGTGCTCGCCAATGCCTCTTCATACTGCGTCTGAAGCTCTGTCTGATCGAGCACCATCAAAACGCTGCCTTTGACAACGCGATCTCCAACGCGAGCATCAACGCGAGCTATTTTTCCGCTACGCTCAAAAGCTAAATCAACCGCCTCGCTTGCTTTCATTTTCCCCGTCACATGAACTTCTTGCACCACCGACCCCCTCCGTACGGTAACTACTTCTCGCGCGCCGGGCTCATCGCGAAAAAATACTCGATATCCAAGCAAGATACCGGAACCAACAATAATGCTACAAAAAATAATTATTTTCACTTTCGCGTTTAGGAATGAGAGAGGAATCATACTATGTGTATCGTAGCATAAAGAAAGATATAAAAACCAGCGCTCATTTTACTTTTTGTACACTAAAAACGCGGTATCGCCTCGGGGGTTTTTGATGGTAAGAGGATCAATGCCCGAAACAAGCGTATTAAATTCCGGCGTGGCAGCGGTGTTGACGGGAAGGACGAAATAAAAATATTTAAATCCGGAGCGCGTATAAAAATCGTTTCCCCGCTCGCGAAGATAATCGTAGTACGTTGCAAGATTAATGATAGGCCATGCGTGGTAAATATGAAGTCGATCCAGCGCCCAGAGCTTCCCTCCTTTATCAAAATTGCCATACACAACAACAAGTGCGGGAAAACGCTCTTTGCCATCCTCAAGGCCGCGCACAAGCGCTTTGTCACGCAATTGTTCAAGAAACTGATACTGTAAATCAAAGGTAACTGCGGGGACCTTGCCGCGAAACTCGTTTTCAAAATAACGACCGAGCTCGTTATAGCCCCAATTATAATTTTCATATCGCGCCTTTGAAAAAAGCAGTGGCTCTACCATGGTTCGCTGCCATGATGCAGCGTGTATTGGGGACCCAATCGGATAGTAAGAAATTTGATTATTCCACGAATAGAAGATTTCAAAAAGTATCGTCGCGACTATCCCAAAGAAAACAATGCCTTTGAGAACCCTTGCGCAGCGCGACTGGCGCGAGCAGAGCAATTTTTCAGCAGAAAAATATGCGTGGTGAACAAAGGCATTGTTTTCTTTGGGAGACTTGTGTGATACATCTTTGGACAAAAAACCGACCTGAGGATTAATATTGATCACCGCGCCTCCTATCATGAGCGCCAAAAACGGTGTCAGCATGGTAAGAAATCTATAGGAAGGACCGATACCCAAAAGCAAAAGAAACATCATAACAATCGCAAAAACTAAAAAAGAATGCTGATGAATAGTCGCGCGTATGTTGCGCAACAGCGAAATACAAAATCCAATAATTGCAGAGACCGCAAGCGTCAAAAAAAGCCACGAATTGGTCGCCATAAGATTCGGGATAAAACGCGCTCCGCGTTCAACCAAAGACCCGATTTCTTTCCCCGGCTGAACTTGCCATATCAGATGATCTTGAAAAAACAGAGCAGAAAATTGGAAATCAAAATGCCCCACCGCGCGATAGAGCATGATATTGTAGATAATCATCGGAATGGTAAAAAGAAATACGATACCAGCGCCCAACCAAAATTGTTTTTGACGAAAGGAATTCCGATACAATAGTGCTACATATAAAAAGAACAGAGGCGCGGTAAAAAATAATACCGTATACTTTGCTAAAAAACCAACCCCAACCGCAACGCCGGTCCAAAGAAAATAGCGCGGCTTTTCAAGTGCACAAAGAAAAAAGTAACAAGAAAGGAGAATAAAAAAGATCGCGTACGGCTCCTGCATACCGGTGCGAGAAATATAAACAGCATTGAGGGTGATCGCAAACAAGAGAGCAGAAATTAAACCAGCCCATTCGTTACCCTTAAACAATGTTGTGCCAAGAAGATACACTAAATACACCGAAACAACGCCCAAAAAAGCCGAGGGAAATCGGAGCGCGAAAAGATTTTCGCCAAAAAGAGCAAATGAAAGATATTCTACATAAAACACAAGCGGCGGGTGATCGTGCCATGAAAGACGCGTCCACCACGGAATACCAGAGCCAACATCCACACCAAACGCGGCATTACAAATATTTTGCATGTGCAGTACCGGAATACTACCAAGTGATTCTTGGTTGATAACTTGAGTATTGTTACGTTCTGGGCCAAAAACACAATGCCGCGTTATGGTGTAGGGGTCAAACCACTCCCATGGAGTTGTCTGAAATTCCGCAAGATCGAAATCAATCAACCCGATTGCTCGAAATCCCATCAATACCTCATCGTTGATCGGGTCGCCGCGCGTAAGCTCCCAAAAGCGCAAAAACGCAGCAAGCAATAAAATTGCAATAAGAATTTTGGTTGTAGAACGCATTTTTGTAGTTGTACGAAACCGCACCGCTACCTCCCCGAGGGACTGGCAATTGTTTCAAATCGCATCATGATGATTTCGTCCGATTCGTTTTTGAGCGGAAGATCTTTGGTATGATTAAACACTCCATCGCCATCTTCGTTGTGCAGTATCGCATAATACGTAAGTCCGCCGACCGTTCCGCGCAGCAACGCCACCTGCTCTCCTGTATGCGACCCTTCCCCTAAACGCCGAGCGCCCAAGATATTACCCGGCTGTCCGTCGCGATCTTCGTGAATGACCACCCATCCGTTTTGCGCAAGAATAACAGCATCAATCAAAACGCTGTCCCCCGGCGGTTGATTGCGCACCTGGAGTGTCCCGGAAACATTGCCAGAAATACTAGCGGCAATAGTATCTGTCATATCCGTCGTTGGCGCACCGTTGTTCGCGTCTTCTCCTACCACAATAACGCGCGCATTTTTTCCCCCCGCAAACCACATCATTAGGGCTCCAGCAAAAAACGCAATAACCGCAATACCAACAAGTTTCTTTGTACTATGCATGATATCTAATAGTATAGCAAAAAGAGGCGCGCAAGCAAGAAATCAGTACAAAAAAACCCTTTGATGTGATCTCGGGGCTTGGTGCGTATATTTTTTTTGTGCGCTTATGAATGCACCAACCTTAAACGTTTTCTTTTTTCAACCATTTGATGATATGCTTCAAAGCTATCAATGCCGTGTTCAACTAACGTTACTATAAATTCAATGCCGGAATCCATACCAATCGAGATGGCTCCGGAACAGTAATTGCCAAACATCGGATGAATCACAGACATTTCTGTGCAAAAAATAACTATCTTGCTATTTTCTATTCCAATGGTTGCTTCGTTTACCGCTCCCGGATCTTCCTGAACATTGTCCGGCGCGATGTCAAAGAAAAATACAATATCGCTTGAAAGAACTCCTTCTCTATCGCAATCATTAAATTTTGCAAATCCCTTGCCTTGCGGAGTATCCGTGCGCGGATCATAAAACTTGATATCCACCTCTTGACCCAAAGGAATATCCTCCAACTCTTCATTTATTTTTTCTACCAAATAGTCGCGCCAATCAGGATATCCGCGATATTTCATAAAGCGTCCAGCTAAATAAATCGTGATATTCCTTTTCGCCATTGCTCCTCCAATGCACTCAAGGATTTCTCAAAGAAACGTAGCACATTATTCGTCCTGCGTCCAGACCCCTCCAAAGCGCGGCATACTCACACCGGCGTATTGATAACAATCACGAACTCTCCGCGCGGTCTTGATTTTGTAAAATAGCGCTCTGCCTCATCCAAAGTACCGCGGAATACTTCCTCATATATTTTTGTAAGTTCCCTGCCCACATTGACATATCGATTGCCGCATGCTTTGCGCAACTCTGCAAGTGTGCGCAAAATACGGTGTGGTGACTCAAATATAATAACCGGAATAGAGCTCTGCGCCGCTTGATAAAAAAATTTTGTTCGTCCTTTTTTGTGCGGAGGAAACCCGTAAAACGAAAATTGGCCGCAATCAATATCGCTTACCGAAATAATGGAAGTAAGAGCGGACGGTCCCGGAATAGACACAACGCCCGTCGCAAAACCCGCCGCCACAACTTCCTGAATGAGGCGCTGACCCGGATCAGAAATTCCCGGGGTGCCCGCGTCAGTAACCAGCGCAATGTTTTTCCCATGGCGCAGTAATTCAGTAACGCGGCGCGATGCACGAAGCGGCGAATGCCGATGAAATGAAACAACTGGTTTTGCGATAGTAAAATGAAAAAGCAGCTTTTTGATCACGCGCGTATCTTCTGCAACAATCATATCGCATGCATTTAATACTTCGAGCGCGCGGAGAGTAATGTCCTGTAAATTACCGATGGGCATTGCGACCACATAAAGTTTCGACATATATTTTATGGTACTCGTAGTGTTGTCATTTTACAACACTTTGTTACAATGCGATAAGAAAATCGGTGAGCGCTCATGTTCATTGCAAAAATATGCTGTGCTTGCTGTAAAAAGCAACGGCAACATCTGGCGATATTTTATCTTTACGCGGTGTGCGATAACTGCAGAAAACGTCTTTGCGCTATTGCGCGCGGCGTCACAAGTGCATCGCGCACATGCTTGCTGTTTTATATACGATGCCACGAAACATTTCTCGCTAAAACTGAGGCAGAATTGCCCGATACATTCCTCAGAAAACTATCCGTCACGCACCTAAATCGTTTTGCACGCTTATGTAAAATATTGAGCAGAATAGACCTTGCAAAATAGCTAACGAAAAACAATATTTCTTAAACCGCTTGTTGTAAGCGGTTTTTTTGCCCCGCCCCACAGCTAGAAAGCTATGTGGCGGGGTTCACACAACAATACGCGGAAATAATGGATTGATTCGGCTGACTACTTCGTAATGAATAGTGCCGGTTTTTTCTGCAATTTCATCGGCGGAAATTTCTTCGTTGCCTTGTCTTCCCAAAAGAACCACTTCATCCCCAATTTTGATTTTTGATTTTTGATTTTTCCAGCCTACCGATTGTCGGGCAAGGATTTTAGTAACATCTACCATTATCATATTCATACAAACCCTACCAATCACCGGCGCGCGCTTGCCGCGAATTAAAACTTCGCCACAATTTGATAACCTCCTATCATATCCGTCGTAATAACCAACCGGCAATATCGCGATTATTGACGCGTGACTTGCACGCCATACGCGATCATAGCCAACGGTTTCTCCTTTTTTAATTTGTTTTATCTGGGCAATGCGTGTTTTCCACGTCAAAACCGGCTGCAAAGAAACAATATTAGACATTCGGTGTTTAACACTTTCTGACGGCCACAATCCATACAGCCCGATCCCCAATCGCACCAAGTTCCCATGCGTTTCGGGGTATTGCAAAAGCGCGGCAGTTGAAGCCGAATGTACAAAACGTGGAATAATATCCTTCTTTGCTAAAATCGTTTGCGCACGGCGCAAAAGAGCAAGCTGTTTTTGGTAAAATCGCGAAATAGGGTTTTCCACTTCAGAAAAATGTGTATAAATGCCTTCAATAGGAAAATGCGCAGGAAATACCTTGAGATCCTCTAATGACAATCCGAGCCGGTTTGTTCCTGTTTCAATTTTAAGATGAAAATGCGGGGTGATTTTCTTTGCTCCTTTTTTGCTCGTTAATTTCTTTAGTTCGGTATAAATTACACGAAAAGATTCTTTGCTGTAAATAGAAATATGAAAATTTTTCTTTAACACTTCGGCAATGCGCGGCCTCGGAATATACCCAAAAATCATAATTGGTTGGTGCGCGCTGTATCTTTGAAATAAGAGCGCCTCATCAATTGAATCAACTCCAAACCAAGGTCTGCCAGCAAAAGCGAGTAACCCTTCTATTTTTTGACCGGAGAGCATCTGTGCGACCTCCACAAGACCGTGCCCGTAGGCGTTTGCTTTCACCACCGCCATAAGGGCGACATGATCCTCAAGAAATCGGCGTATCACAGTAACGTTGTGCAGCAACGCCGCCCGATTAACCTCTAGCCAAGTTTTATAACGTCGTATATCCATGTTGTTTATGATAGCGTATTCTTGATTTTGTACGAAAAAGCGGAGCGTTATGCCCCGCGATCCTTGAAATATTGATTCACATGGTCGGCGTATAGTTTACAAACAATTTGTGTTTTGGTATCGTTCCCGGTCTGAAATTTATATGGACCAATCGATCGGATTGGTACTATACCAGAAATGGACGACGAACGAAACGCTTCAATACAATCGGGCAGCATATTGCTAAACACCTTGGGTAATTCCAATACTCTTTTGAAAATGCCGGACGATACCGCGAGCCGCAAAATAATATCACGCGTTACTCCTTGCAAAACCCCGCTTTGTGGGGTTACCAATATCGTATCGCGAAGAACATAAAAAATATTTGCGCACGTTGTTTCTGTCATCGCATCAAAACCACCGCCAACACCGCCAACATTTTCATAATACAGCACATCATCATATCCCTCTGATTCGGCTTCTTCAAGGTCTAGCATGCAATCAGCATACGGACCGATCATTTTGATTTCTGGCCGCCTGCGCCCACCATATCGCAATTGAAGTTTTAGTGGCGTATTAGTTGGTTTTGGCATTCTTGTAATCATGGGGGGCAAAACCATTGGTGAGCCAGCAGAGTGTTTTCCGTCGCGCGTTTTTCCGCCCGTGACAATAAGGCGGATTGCTGATCGAGAAAATCCTTTATTCCATAAAGAAACGGCGATCGTCGCAAGCACCGAATTTTTTGGAGGCAAAGAGGAAGTTGCAATGTGCGCGCCACCGCACGATTCCAAAAGACGCCGCCAATGATCGTCAAAATGAAAAATTGTTGTCCCGCGCGCGAACATGGTAGCAAAAACTCCTTTCCCGCGAATTATCAAAAGATCTTTATCTAAGCCGTTATATCCTGACATGCGCATCTTTCTCTCGGCGTCCTCTCTAATTCTACAAAAAATGATACCAGCAAAGTCCTTATCTTGCAATGCTTTTAACAAAACGACGAAATGCTCTCCCTCTGTCCTTTGAATTTTTAAACATATAAATCCCGTTAGAAAACTCACACGGGGTATTAACCACCGTGTTCGTAAAATTTGGAATAACCCTCTGGCAAGCCAGAGGGTATTTTCTAACGGGATAAAATTGGAACTAATAAAATGACAACACATGTTGTCGTATATATGAATTTTTTGCTTTCGAATACCATAATTCACTACCTTCCCAATATTTCCGTAATTCTTTCCCTCGTTCTTGGCCCAGCAAGACCATAGCCGGTGGTATCAGGAGAACCACTCGTGAGAATATTGTATTTTGTTTGGAATCTTTGAACTGCCTTCACGGTCAAAGGCCCATAGAAGCCAGTCATAAGTCCTTCAGGATATATATTTGTGTCTTTTGCAAGCAATTGTTGCAGCAGGGTGACTTGAGGACTTGTTATGCCAACGGAAAAAGGACCGAAGAGAGAAATGGCTGTGGTGACTTTTGGTTTTGGAAGAACAGAAACATCACACGATGTCTTCATTGTTGATTTGGCAAACACACCTCTGGTTTTTGGGCCTACAGCGCCATATCCTGTTGTCTCGGGAGAACCACTGGTGACAATGCCATTTTGAGCTTGGAATCTTTGAATGGCTTTTACCGTCAAAGAACCAAAGTAGGTTGATTCGTTGCCTGGAGAACCTGGGCCTGATTGAGCAATGATGAAGCCATTGGTATTGAGATATTGCTGGAGAAGTTT
>Ga0209542_10000712_pt1 | contig 79795 bp, 85 predicted proteins | sample RifCSPhighO2_01_FD_184028 | JGI IMG/M metagenome (GOLD analysis project Ga0209542, IMG submission 184028) | Soil microbial communities from Rifle, Colorado - Rifle CSP2_plank highO2_0.1 (SPAdes) (version 2) | ecosystem: Environmental > Terrestrial > Deep subsurface > Rock core/Sediment ...
GTTCTGCCGTGACAGTTGGTTACAACCAACTAAGCGACACTGTCTTGTACATTTTGAACCAAGCTAAGCATCATGGTTTAGCTTGAAAATGGATACTTGGGACTTCAGTCCCAAGAGGAGGTCATTTTCAACATCAAGCAATGCAATTGTATAAGGGTAAATCCTGAACAAGGCGCCCGGGTTTACAACTCTTGTTTTTCCAGCTTTCTCGTCCTTTTTTATGTGAGTGTGGCCTGTTAAAACATAGTCATATTTATTGCTTTTGACTGCATTTTCTAATTTCTCCCTTTTTGTTCCATGGTAAGCGTAGAATTTTTTTCCTTTGCAATTAAATTCCAGTTCTTCTTTAATTTCATCAAAGCCAAATTCCCTGCACTTTGCAGCCAACCCATTTTTTTCGCCGTCATTGTTGCCGAAAACAAACTTCATTTTCAATCCTTTGAAATGGTCAAGCATTGGAGGGGATATTATGTCGCCGCAATGAACTGCAAATTCAACGTTTTTTTCCTTGAATATGGTTGCTGCTTTCCTGATTGCTTCCTCGTTTTCATGGGTGTCTGAGACTATGCCTATCATTTTAATTAAAATGGACCGGCCGGGACTTGCAATGCGAAAGCGTTGCTCGCTTTCTACAATTTGAACCCGGAGCCTCAAGGGTCTGTTTTGCAGATCACCCAAGCCAAGGGCGCATTATATTCTCCAACCTGGGGCTTTATGCCCCGAATTTTGGCGTGGCATGCGAGTGAGCTGGGAGATGAGCGAGCGAGAGGCGAGCTCTCGCAACTCACTGCGAACTCGCTCACAACTCACAGCTTTTTGCTTGCCAAAAAGGTTACCGGATTTAACTACCGGCCCATTAAATATGATAGAAAAGCATATTGTTTAAAAGATTTTCTTAAAAAATATGTTAAATAAGAATAAATTTAAACAAAAACGAGAGCGACTTGTCGAAAATCAAAGATTTTCGAGCATGATCGAAAATGCAAAGCATTTATCGACATTTGAAAGTAGGCAAGAAGAAAGTGAACCGCTTTTAATGTTTTATTGAGTGTATGGGCGAGGCTGAGCGTATGGCAGGATAGCGAAGCCGAGCACAAATTATTGTGCCGAAGGCACAGATTGAAGAATTAAGAATTTATCAAAATTATAACTTTTATTTTGCAGCAAGCTTGACATCCCCTTCATGGACGGTTTTTCTTCCTGCGTGCTTTGCTATCTGGGACGCCTTTGAGGAAATTTTCATTGCAATGTCTATAAGAACATCCGTGAATTCATCAACGCCGTCTGCAGAAACCCTTTTTGCACCTGCTTTCATCAGGATTCTTGCGACTGATGCCTTTGGTATTGTAGAAATTTTCCTTCCCATGAAGCCCCCTAAAAAATAAAAAGGGAGAAAATCAAAAACAACCCCTTCAGCCTTTGTGTAATCACTTTTTATAGAACAAGTTATTTAAATAACTTTCTATTTTACCCAAAATCATGGATGAAAGCCTAAAGTCCGCAATAAGAAAATATGCCTTTCAGAATGCGATAAGGTACAGCGGCAAGGCAAACCCAGGCGCTGTCATGGGCAGGGTTCTTGCTGAAAACCCTAGCTTAAGGGAAAAAGCCAAGGAAATAGGAAAAGAGGTTGCCAATATAATAAAGGAAGTAAACAAGCTATCATTGGAGAAGCAGCAAAAAAAGATTAAGGAACTGGCTCCGGAGCTTCTTGAAAAGAAAGAGGGAGCAAAGGAAAAGGATATTTTTGGCTTTCTGGATGTAAGGGAAGGGCAAAAGATAGTTACAGCTTTTCCTCCTGAGCCAAGCAAGTACCCCCACATAGGGCATGCAAAGGCCATCATTGTGAATTATGAGCTGGCAAAAAGGCATAACGGTACATTCTACTTGAGGTTTGAGGACACAAACCCGGAGCTTGTGGATGGGGAGTTCTACAAAATCCATCTTGATAACTACCGGTGGCTTGGGATTAATCCCGACAAGATTGACTATGCGTCAGACTTTATGGAAGATTTCTACAAGTATGCTAAAAAGATAATCAAGGAAAACCACGCTTATGTATGCTCCTGTTCTCATGCAGCAATAAAAGAAGGCAGGAAGAATGGAACAGAGTGCGAGCATCGCTATCAGCAGCCTAATGAAAATATTGAGCTGTGGCAGCAGATGTTCAATGCAAAGGCTGGAAAGTATGTATTAAGATTGAAAGGGCATATGCAGAGCCAAAATACAACATTAAGGGATCCTGTGATATTCAGGATTGTGGATGAAACCCACCCAAGAAAGAAGAAAAAGTACAGAGTATGGCCGAATTATGACTTTGAAAGCTCGATAATGGATGGAATTGAAGGCATAACCCATAGGTTGAGGAGCAAGGAGTTTGAGCTAAGAAATGAATTGCAAAGGCTTATACAGACAATGGCGGGATTAAAGGAAACCCGCATTTATGAGTTTGCAAGGTTCAACCTTGAAGGAGTTGAAAGCTCCGGAAGAGTGATAAGGGAAAAGGTGCAGAAAAAAAAGCTTATTGGATGGGATGACCCTTCATTGACAACCTTGGTTGCTTTGAAAAGAAGAGGATTTTTGCCAGAAGCAATAAAGGAATTCGTGCTTTCAACTGGACTAACAAAAACAGAGGCTGTGCTCACATGGGATGACTTGATTGTGCACAACAGAAGGCTTCTGGACTCAAAATGCAACCGCTACTTTTTTGTTGAAAACCCGAAAGAGGTTAAGATTGAGGATGCATCCGAACAAACTCCAGAACTGAAACTTCACCCTGACCATGCTGAAAGGGGCTCAAGAAAGTTCAAGACAAAAGATAAATTTTATTTGTCTGAAAAGGATTTCAAGGAACTCAAGGAAGGGAAGCTTTACAGGCTGATGGATTGCCTGAATTTTACAAAAAGGAAAAACAAGCTTGTATTTGACTCGTTTAATTATGAAAAATACAAGAATCACGGCGACAAAATCATGCACTGGCTGCCTGTGCAGAAAGATTTGATTAAAGTTGAGGTTCTGATGCCAACCAAGGAAATTAAAAAAGGGCTTGCAGAGCCTTTAGTTAAAAACCTGAAAGTTGGCGACATTGTGCAGTTCGCAAGGTTCGGGTTCTGCAAACTGGACAAAAAGGAAAAGGATAAATTAGTGTTTTGGTATACACATGATTGAGAATTTGGTTGAAATTACAACAATAAAAAATTCAAAAAATAAATTAAAAATCCACAATGACAAAATCCGTAATCGTCAAGTCCCAAGTTAAGGAGCTTGCAAAAATAGACAACAAGCCATTGAGCGTTGCAGATGAGTTTTACAAGGCTCTGGAAGAGAGAAACAGGAAATTAATTGAGGAAGCGTGCAAAAGGGCAAAATTGAACTCAAGGAACACGCTGATGGCAAGGGACTTGTAGAAAGGTTTATATAATAGTTATATTTATTAGTAATATTGTTAAACAGAAATGTTAAACTTAAAAATTAAACAAATTGGAAACTCTATAGGGGTGATTATACCTAAAGAAGTAGCCAAAGGCATGAATCTTAAACCAGAAACAGAAGTAGTTATTGACATTAAAAAGAAAGGCAATGTTTTAAAGGAATTGTTTGGCGCATTGCCTAATCTTAAAGCCGTTGATTTAAAGAAAGTGAGAAAAGAATTAGAAAGTAAGTATTGGAATTAAGCAATGAAATGTCTTGATACGTATCCTCTCATTGAGGTTGCAACTGGCAACGAAAAATTCGCGTTCCTGCTTAATGAAGATATCGTCCTAACTGACATTACAATAGCGGAATTTTATTATGTAATCATTAGAAAATATGATGCAGCAACTGCCGATTATTGGTATAGGAAGTTTGCTCCATACTGCGTACCCATACCAAAAGAAATTCTGATTAAGGCTGTAAAGTTCAGGCACTCCAACAAAAAGTTGGATTTATCATTCTTTGATTGCGTTGGATATATTTTTGCTATTGAGAATAATTATAAATTTTTAACAGGAGGCGAAGAGTTTAAGGGTTTTAATAATGTCATTTATATAGATTGATTATGAATGGTAATACCCGTGGACATCCACCTTTTCCCTTATCTTCTTGTCCAAAGCAGTTAGCCTTTGCTGCCTTTTTGCCTTTTCAAGATGCAGGTGCTTCATCTGGCTTTTGATGTTATTCAAGGACTCTGCCAATTGAGAAATCTTTTCATTATCCTCGCTTATTATACTCATTTTTTCTTCACGCTCATTCTTTAGTTCCTGCTCCAGGGAATTTATCTGGCTTTTTAAGGACTGGGTTTCCTTGTCTTCCGGCTTGAAGAATTTCGCATACTTTCTTTCCCATTCAATAAGATTGTCTATTTTTTTCCTCAGCTTGTCTATGTCGCTGTAGCTCAGATTCATCCTTATTATGGATTTTCTCATCCTCTGGAGATGCGAGTCAACATCGGCTTTTGCCCTGTTTCTCTCAATATTCACCCTCCCAACAACAAAAAGATGCCTTGCAAAATGCCTGAAGGATTTTGAGTTTTGTAAATCGGACATTTTATGGATTTTTACTTTAAAATTTTCAATATAATTTTATTGATAATTAATTTAATGTGAGGTAGGTGTTATTTTTGATTTTTTTGTGTCTTTCTCAGCGCAGGCGAACATCTTTTAAAAATTTTAAAAAAAATCATTTCTTAAACATTCCAAACAGCCCTTTTTTCTTTGGCCCCTCATCTAAAGAAAATGGCTCTTCGGGAAAATCCAGGTCTGGAGGAGGCGCCGGCTCCATCGGGGGCATCTGCAGTCCAAAATCCGGAGGGGGCATAGGCGGCATTGGAGAAGCCATTTGAGGAGTCGCGAGTATCGGCTGAGTTCTTTGAACAGGCTCTGGCCTCGGCTGCCATTCCGGCCTCATGAAAGGCCTTGGCTCTGGCCTCGGCTTGAACAATGATTCTTCTCTTTGCGGCTTAAACATTTCTTCTCTTTCTTTTGTAGGCGCTATAATTTTTTCCTTCACCATCTCGACAATCGCAACCATTCCCTCTGCAATTGTCCTATTTTGTTCAATAAGCTTGTCCAGCTTTGAAATAATCATTTCATGCTTTTTGGCTTCTGACTCATACTCCCTCTCATCAAGCTTCATCTGCTCTGTTGCAGCTCCAAAAACCTCAAGCATATCCGTTATTGTCTGGGTCAATTTCTGCACAGCGCTGTAAATATCCGCTGCAGGGACATCTTTCCTTCCTTTCATGCCCTCCAGTTCCCTCTTCAGCTCAGAAATATCCTTGTACGGGACTAAATCAAAATCTTCCTCAGCCATTGCCATCAACCTCTTTTTTTGAAAACAGGACTAATCCACCCTAATAAAACCAAACAATAAGAACAGAGGTATATAAAGATTTTGGTTATGGAAAATTTTGCCAAAACTTATTGCTGCAGAATAAAAAGTTATGCCCATTGGCATTTCTAAAATACAGGCTTGCCGGTTGCTGCATTGTAAACTTTGGGCCTTGGGGCAACCAAATTTTCAAGCCCGTCTGGGACTGCATACATAACAAAAGCTCTCAAATTATTCCTTATTCCATCTTTGCTGAGACTAAGATATGTTCCATGCATTCCGTTTGTAAGTTCCACAACCGTTGCCTTAAATTGCTTTGGGGTGTCCTTTGTGGCTTCAATAGGCTCAAAAACAACGCCCCTGCTTGTGCCGGGCGGTAATGCTAAATCAATATCATGCTGGTCATATCCTATAAAGTATGGTTCACCAATTTGTGGATACCCATTTTTGCTAATTCTTGCAGGAGGAGTATATTGCGCCTGCGCTCCATTGACCATTCTACCAACTGAGTGCGCAGCACCATTTCCCTTACTGACATCAGCTACTATCATTCCCAAATTATCAGCTATTGTTTTTTCAACCATTTTTTATTGTTTTATCTGTATATTGTTTTTTTGTCACCTTTAACTTTAAAGAAAATTTTTAAAACAATTAAAGGTAGCCTTAAGCCACCAGAATCAGCACTAGCAAAATCACAGAAATTTCCAAGCTTATGTTGCTTTGTGCCATCTTATTTATGATTAATCATATAGTTATATATAAAGGTTTTGGCTCAAAATTTGTTGTTACTATATAAAGGTGAAAAATGGAAAGATTTATAAAGAATAAAATTGTCCGTTTGTATATGGATAGGCAAATGGCAATAGATTTAACAAAGGAGTTACAGGGACATCCAATTTTAATTTATGCGCCTCTTGATTGGAATGATATATTTAATCTCTTAGAAAAAACCGGTGTAAGTCCATCTAGAAGATTTGCCGAAAGTGTTGAAGAAAATGAATATTTATTGGACCGCACCATAGATTACCAAACAAATGTCCTAATGTTAAGAAGGGTGTTAAGAAACGAAAATGCCGCTAAATATTTAAGGGAAAGTTACAAAAAAGGTCCACATAAAAATTTTTTGGAAGTGCTAACATCTGGCTTAGGGATTTATGACTCTGATGTATTCACAAGAAAGCTTAGGGAAGATCCGCAAATGTTAGAAATGATGGCTAAAGCATACGAATTGGGTCATCCACATTCGATTCTTGGGAAAGTGACAACTACTGATAGAGAGTCTGTAAAAATAGAAACAAGGCCAATCATAGGCATACTAGGTGCAGATATAGTTAAAGTAGTGGAATGGGAATTAGCAAATAGAGTTTATGGCTTAAGAAATCCTTCAGAAAAAGTTAAATAAATAATCAAAGAAAAATATTTTGTACATTGACTATACTAAGGTTCTTTGGTAATGTTCCAATATTCTAGGCAATATACATGGAATTCTAAGAATTGCACTATTATGGCCGCCATTGAATAACATTGATTCACCATGCTTCCATGCAAGGGCTAATTCCTTGGCAAACTCAATTGGCAGATATTTGTCGTGTAATCCATTAACCATGAGTAAATTTCTTCCTTTATCCGGGTTCACATAAGTGCAAGGTTCAATATCTTTCAATTCAGTTTTTAGTTGTTCCTTTGTAATTCCCTCTTTGTCTAAGTAAGCTCTTAAATATTTTGCAAATCTGTCATCAGAATCAAAAACTATGCCTGCAAGATTGCCAGCTGCCATTACAAGGCAAGCTGAAGAAACCCTACTATCAACACCGTAAACAATGCTTGCATACATAGCGCCTAGGCTAATTCCACAAATTCCAATTTCTCTTTCAGTGACGAAGTCAAGCACGCCTCTTACTTCCGTTATTGCTTGATGAAACATTTGTTTAAATTCATCAACATTTGAGATAAGTTCGTCGATAGTCTTTTCTTTTGGGCGCCTTCTTCCGCTTAAAGGAGTTTCAACTTCATAAGCACTTATGCCATTGGTTGCTAAATAAGATGCAATAACTGGTGCAATATTATATCCACCGCCTCTTTGCGGTAATACAACAACAGCGAACTTATCTGAAGCCCGGTAATGTCTTACCGTAACAACATTATTTTCAGGCCATTTAGTTTCAATTGGTGATTTAAAAGTGCTTTCAGTTACGTCAAGGTTTTTGCTTATCTTCAAGCCCCGTTCAAGGAAATAATAAGCCAGCTACTTACTTGATGTGTTTAGCCATGTGCGGCTGCTTATTTGTTGCTGTGGCAATATAATTTGGGTTGTTTCAGCGATTCTCTCCAATGGTTGATATTTAAACGGCATTTAAAGCTTAGAAAATAAACATGATTTAAAAATATTCTGAATCAAAACTCCTTCAGAAACCTGACAAGCTCGTTGGCCTTGTCAAAATCCATGAATTCCTCTTTTGTCATTGAAGGGATGTTCTTGGGCTTTTTCTTCTGGAAAATAACGAGATTGTCGGCTTCCAATAACTTTGACAGGGACTCCATCTGAGGATTTACTTTATCGCTTACTTCTGTAAGAATAATCTCGTCCTCTTTCCTTGCTATTATGTCAAAAGGAGTTTTCTTTGTTTCTGTGGCATCAAACCCAAGCTCCACATATTTCTTTGACACTTCTGTCTCAAACCTGCTTGCCGGATGCTGACGCTGATTGAAAATATCAATCTCATTGAAAACATTGTTGCCAAACAAGTCATACAATTTCATTGCCCTGTTGACAGTCATCTCAGAATTCTCGCTTTCATATTTTATTACCATCCTGCTTGTGACTCCTATCTTTTTTGACAATGAATTCAATGAGTAGCCCATTTCCTCCCTTTTTTCCCTCAGTTTTTTGCCTATGACAGAGATAGTAAGGCCCGCATGGCTTCTTTTTATGAACGGAAACTTGTTGTTTATGCAGTTCAAAAACGTGCTGAAGTTTAGTGTGTAGATGCCAAACCTTGAATAAACAATGTTGTCTTCAAGCTTGTCACCTGCTTTTTCAGCTATTATCAACGGGGATGCAGTTATGTATGACGCGACAGCAACCATTTCCTCAGTTGACTGCCTGCTGACTGAATTTGCGTCCTCAAGAACCTTGACAAGCAGAATTTGCTCCTTTTTTCTTGCAAGAATGTCAAAGCATGTCCTTGTCAGGTTTTTTATTGTGAATTCATTCTTAAGCAAAAATGCGTTGAGCTTGTCCAAAAGAGTGTGCTTCATGCTCCAAACAGAAGAAATGGCTGTTTAAAAATCTTTTTATTGAATTAAAAAAAACAAAATATATATACCAATCATCAAATTATTTCCATATGCGTATAACCATATCAGGAAAAGCCGGCTCAGGGAAAAGCACTGTTGCAAAGATGCTGTCTGAAAGGCTCAATCTGAGGCATTATTCTATTGGGGACTTGATGAGGGCGATGGCAAAAGAAAAGAAAATGAGCCTGCTTGAATTCAACAAGATTGCCGAGAAAAACAAGTCAATAGACTTTGAGCTGGACAACAAGCTAAAGGAGCTGGGCAAAGCAAAGGATAATTTTGTGGTTGACGGAAGATTAACTGCTTTTTTCATACCAAATGCCGAAGCTAGGGTTTTTCTTGATGCAAATGACGAGGTAAGAGCTGAAAGAATACTGAAAGACAGGCGGCAGCAGGAAAAAAGCAAAAGTTTGAAAGAAGCAATAGGCGGCATCAAAAAGAGAGAGGAAAGCGAAAAGAAAAGGTATAAAAAGTATTATGGCGTTGATTACACCGATAAAAAGCTTTATAATTGTGTGATTGACACGACAAAATTAAGCCCGGAGGATGTCATAATTCAAATTCTGAAGTTTATTGGAAAAAAAACCGAATCCAGTTAAGTTTATAAGAACGCCATCGTTTCTCAGTGTATGAAATACTTAATAATTCCTTATAATATACAATTGGATTTCGAAAAGGCAGACACAAAAGAAAGCCTCTTGGCTCTGGCAAGATTGTCATATGATACTGCACCTCAGGTTAAAGGAGGATCAATAGATGACCGTTTGCCATTAGGAGATTCTGAGCTGGAAAGGTTCATCAAAATCCAAGACGGCGAGCTAGTCGAATTTTTTATGGATATAGTAAATGGAAGAAGCTGTAGAACTTTGGTTAAGAAAGGGGTTAATTACAAGTGGCACCTTAATATACCTGGTTTTCGGCAAAGAGGCGAGACTGGTGAAGAATACAAGGAAATTATAACTGATCCTGAACAATTTGTTAAAAAGTTGAAAGAGATTCTTGATGGCGCCAAGAAAGATGCTTAAAAACTTCAGAAATCTTTATAAATCGCTGCAAATGCCCAAAACCTAGTTCTATGGCAGTTATAAAAAAGCACGATTTTGTGGAAATTGAATATACTGGAAGGATTAAGGAAGACAATTCAATATTTGACACAACAGAGGAAAAGGTTGCAAAGGAAAACGGGGTTTACAATAAAAATGAAGATTACATACCGGTTGTCATATGCATAGGAGAAAACAACATTCTGAAAAATCTTGAAGAGCAGATGATTGACAAGGAAACAGGAAAGGAGTACACATTTGAGATAAGCTCTAACAATGCATTTGGAAAAAAAGATGCGAAAATGATACAACTGATTCCAGCAAACAAGTTCAGGCAGCAGAACATCCAGCCAATTCCGGGTCTGCAGCTGAACATTGACGGCGTTTTTGGCGTTGTCAAGACAGTAAGCGGAGGAAGATGTTTGGTTGACTTCAACCACCCTTTAGCAAGCAAGGACTTGGTTTATCATGTCAAAATCAACAGAGTTGTTGAAGACAACAAGGAAAAAATCAAGTCGCTCCTAAAAATGCACTTGCGCATTAAGGATGCGGAAATTGAGCTTAAAGAGGAGTCGAATGCGAGTGAGCTCGGAGATGAGCGAGCGAGAGAGTTGAACGCGAACTCGCGTTCTCGCGAGCAGGTCGAGCTCTCGCATTCCACAACTCGCTCACAACTCACTGCTGATATTAAAACAAAGCAAAAATTGCCTGAAGAAGCTCAAAAAGAGTTCAAGAAGATTGCTGAAAGGACCATCCCAGGCATAAAAAATATCAATTTTACCATTTCTCAAGAGAAAAATAAATAAATTTAAATAGTAGTTACAACCATTTTTCAATAATAACAAAATACAATAAAAGGGTGATTTGTGTCAACCATAATTGAGCAGGCAATGGAAGCTGAGCTGAATAATGAGAATCCTAAGCTACTTTCTATAGACAGAAAACAACTGCATCAGGACAAAAGCGTACAGGATATAGATGCGGAGCTTGAGCAGCTGCTTGCAAGGCAAAGGGCAACCATAAAGGTTGTCGGATGCGGCGGAGGAGGAAATAACACCATAAACAGGATGAGTGAAGTAGGCATTGTCGGAGTTGACACAATAGCAATCAACACAGATGCCCAAGATTTGCTTTATACAACTGCCGACAAGAAGATACTGATTGGAAGAGAATTAACAAAAGGGCTTGGAGCCGGCTCTGAGCCAAGGCTTGGTGAGGAAGCTGCCCGCGAAAACGAATCTGACATTAAAAAAGCGCTTCAGAACTGCGACATGGTTTTTGTAACATGCGGACTTGGAGGAGGCACAGGAACTGGCTCAGCTCCTGTTGTTGCGGAAATTGCCAAAAAGCTTGGCGCATTGACTGTGGGAGTTGTAACAATGCCTTTTTCCATGGAAGGTAACAGAAGGTATGAGAATGCAGTTGTTGGACTGGAGAAAATGGAGCAGGTGGCTGATACTTTGATTGTTATTCCAAACGATAAATTGCTTGAATTGGCGCCAGAACTGCCATTGCACACTGCCTTTAAAGTGGCTGATGAAATATTGACAAATGCTGTAAGGGGCATTGCAGAGCTTGTGACAAAAGCCGGCCTTGTCAATTTGGATTTTGCTGACATAAGGGCGGTTATGAAAGGCGGAGGAGTTGCCTTGATTGGCGTTGGCGAAAGCGACACTGAAAACCGCGCTGTTGAGGCTGTTGAAAAAGCCATCAACAACCCGTTGCTCGATGTTGATATTTCAGGAGCTAACGGCGCATTGATCAATGTGATTGGCGGAGAGGACATGACGCTTGATGAGGCAAGGAAAGTTGTTGAGACAATAACAGAAAAACTGGATGAAGATGCTCGCGTAATCTGGGGTGCCCAAATCTACAAGGACATGGAAAAGACAATAAGGACAATGCTTATTGTAACTGGAGTTAAATCATCGCAGATTTTCGGCTTAACAAAGAAAACAGCTGACAAGAAAAAGAAAGAGATTGAGCAGCATCTCGGGATTGAGTTTTTGGATTAAGATTAAAATGCCTACACTTGTTGAAAAATTTGGAAATTTTGCAAAATATGAATTTGGCGATCCAATGCTTAAGGGAATAAGCCACAATTATGTCCAAACAGAATTCAATTTAATAGATAGAAAATATTTTGAAGCATTAAAATCTGCAGTAAAAACATTATCTCATACTGCACTAGAGGCAGCATGGCTAGGAATGAGTGTAATCGAGATTAGGGCACTAGAGGGTATTGCTCATGGACTTTATTCAGGTGATTTGGAAAGAACTGCTGAAGGTGCTGGTGCAATAGTTTTATTTGAGCTTATAAAAGATATAATGAATAATCCCCAACGTTACTCTCTGGTTAGACCCCGCAGAGGTGATGGAACTATAAGTCAGTAGAAAGATACATTTTGATTTTTCTAATATTCGCTAGAAAACGTTTAATGAAAAATTTGCAATAAAAATTTTCCTAAAAAAATAAAAACAAAAGCATTAAAAATAACATTTGATTTCACATTAATTATCAGGAAAATGGAAACAGAAAACACAGCGTCATGGCACTACAAGCTAAAAGCCTTCATCGGCGAATGCTTCAGGGTCTTGAAAGTCACAAAAAAGCCTGATGCAATTGAGTTCAAGACAATAGTCAAGGTAAGCGGGCTTGGAATTTTGATAATAGGCTTAATTGGGTTTGTAGTGCAGATGATTAAGCTGCTTTTTTTTTGAAAATCCGCAATCTTTATAAAGGAGTGATTTATTCAATGGAGTATTCTAGTGTTTTTCTGCAAAAAGAAAATTCCTAGTTCGTACACCTAAAAATGACACGTGAAGACGAGACAATATTTGCGTTGAGGACAACGGCAAACCGGGAAGACCAGGTTATGGACTTTGTTGCAAGCAATGCCATAAAGAAAAAGCTTGAGGTTTATTCTGTCATAAGGCCGCATGGAATGAGAGGATACATCTTCATAGAAGCTGCTACAAAAACAGACGCGGAGCAGGCAGCTTTCAATATTCCCTATGCGAGGGGAATTTTAGCGCATCCTGTCAAGTACTCAGAGATAGAGCACATGCTGGAACAGGTGAAGCACGAAATCAACATACAGAAAAACGACATTGTTGAAATCATAAGCGGGCCTTTCAAGAGAGAAAATGCAAAGGTTACAAGAGTTGACAAAGTCAAGGAAGAAGTTGTTGTTGAATTGCTTGAGGCAGCTGTCCCAATTCCCATAACTGTAAAGATGGACGCTGTCAAGGTAGTAAGAAGGGAGACAGAAACATCTTCTGCACAGGACGACGACACAAGGGAAGAAACATTGTAAAGGTTTTTAAATTGAGAATTGTTACAATAACTAGGCGAGGCAACACGATATGGCAAAGTGTTGCCGAGCACAAGAATTGCGAAGCGTATTGAAAAAATAAAATATTAATCATAAACATTTAAATTAAAAAATGCCAAAGGAAAAAGTTGAAGTTTTGGGAGAAGAGATGCGTGCTTATCATTTTACATCGGGTGTGAATTGGGAAAGTATCCGAGCAAAAGGCTCTTTAGAACCTTATAGTACTCCAGAAATTCCTTTGTTAGGTTTGCCAACTAATCCGTATACACAAAGCCAAATGCAACGAATAGAACATATTATTGCTTCTAATCCAAGGTATTGGAATGGTAACTTTCTTGTAGCCATTCCAGAATCAGGGCTTAATGGATGGAAGGAAAATGAGTTAATGGATAGAGTAATTATGCGTTGTAGAGATGGGATTACAAACAAAGTTGTTTTATTAAGTTTTTCAGTTGATGTGAGTAACGGCTCATACATAAAAGACCATACTCATTTTTCACCAAAAAGATTTATAGAATTATATGGCAAAGACTTATCAGATTTTGTAACGCTGTTACTTGATTCAGAAGGTGGTGAGATTGAACGATTATTACAACAATTTGAATTATGTTCTGATTCTGTTATTGGTCTAGGAGATTATAATGGCTCTTATCAAGCACCAGAATTATGGATTGCTCAACCGATTCCATTAAATAGGTTAAAACTTGAAAATCAATTTGATTTTTGGGGGTATTTTAGATCTAAGCATATGAATTTTCCACTTACCACTGGACATCTTCACGTATAATATTTAAACCCATTCTACTTATTTTTTGATTAATTTTAGTATTTTAAATCACTTCAAACAATGTCTCAACTGCCAAATTAAGTCTTTTGATTGACATCAAAATCCTTTTACACAGTCTCAACCAAATAAAACTCTGTGATTTAAAATGTATAATAAAAAAATAGAAAATGTAGAATTGATAAATAAAGTGAATTTTGATGCCAAAGAATGGGCTTCTATAGTGTTAGGTATAAGAAAAAGTCTGAATTTGAGTCAAACCGAATTAGCAAAAAGATTAGGATTTTCTAGATACACGCCTATGAGATATGAAAATTGTTTAAAAATGCCGAGGAAGAATTCTGTTAAGAAAGTATTGGAATTTATAGATAAAAGTAATTTAGATATAAAAATACTAAAAGAAATTGGATATAGTTGTGTTGATGGTTTTGCTAAAGATACTAAAGTCCCAAAATTAAAGCTTGAATATTCAAAAGAGTTAGCAGAACTAATTGGTATAATTCTAGGAGATGGGGAAATAATGAAAGATGGAACTTTAAGAGTTTCTTTTGATCCTAAAAAGGATTTAAATTTTCATTACAGAAGAACTTTTTTCTTGGTTGAAAGCTTATTAAGTAACAAACTTCATTACGAGAGTTACAAAAGATTTGCATTTTACAATACAGCTTTTGTAAGATTCTTAAACCAAGATTGTGAATTAAAATCTGGCAATAAATCTAAAAATAACTGGGAAATCCCAAAATGGTGCTTTTCTAATGAAGAATATTTAAAATCTGCCATAAGAGGAATTTTTGATACTGATGGCTATATCGGGTATAACAGCGGAACTGTTGAGATAATGTTCGGAAGATTTTCAAAAGGAAGTACAAACTTAATTAGAGATATAAAAGAAGGATTAGAAAAACTCGATTTCAAGCCTATTATAAAATACTCTCCAGATGGAAGATGTAAAATTAGAATATTTGGAAAAGGAGATGTGATAAAATTTATGATGATTATAGGCAGTTCTAATATTAAGAATATTATCAGATACTTGTTATGGAGACTTGCTGGATACCCTGCAAAAATTGAGCATGAAGGGATGGATAAGCTAGTAAATATGGCTAATTTTCTAATTGGTAATAGCATTACAACTATTGAACTACCATTCTTCTGGAATGAGTCAAATTTTTCAAATTTAAATAATTTTAAAGACGATAAAACCTTTATTGAAAAAAGGTTAATTGCACCGAAACACTTATAAATTAACAATTTATCCTAGAGCTAAATATGGCGACTCAAACTGTGCAGGCACTTGTTGAAGGAGGCAAAGCCACGGCTGCCCCTCCACTTGGTCCACAACTTGGGCCTTTAGGAGTAAATATAGGACAAATTGTAGCCGAAATCAACAAGAAAACTGCGGTATTTAATGGAATGCAAGTACCTGTTAAAATTAAGGTAGATGCAGATACAAAAGCATTTGAAATAATAATTGGAACACCGCCAGCTTCAGGCTTGATAAAGAAAGAGGCTAATCTGGAGAAAGGAAGCGGAAAGGCAAAGCACGAGATGGTTGCCGACATTCTTATAGAGCAGGTCATCAAGATAGCAAAGATGAAGGAAACTGCAACATTAGGGAAATCATTGAAGGAAAAAGTAAAGGAAATTATTGGAACATGCCAGTCAATGGGAATTTTGGTTGAGGGCAAGCCGGCAAAAGAGACTTTAAGAGACATTGAGGCTGGATTGTTTGATGAGGAGATAAGGTTGGAAAAGATTGAATTGACAGCAGAAGAGCTTGCAAAGCTTGAGGAAGAGAAGAAAAAGCTTGCTGAAGAGCTTGCCAAGAGAAAAGCTGAATTTGAGAAAGTTGCCAAGGAGATTATTGCGCAGATGGCTGGCAAGGCAAGAGGAGAGATTAAGGCAAAGCTTACACAGGCTGGCGTCCCAGACGACATGATAAAGGAATTATTGCCAGTTGAAGGAGCTGCAGCAGCAGGAGAGGCAAAGCCGGCAGCAGGGGCTGCGCCAGCAGCAGAAGCAAAGAAAGAGGCTGCAAAAAAGGAAGAGAAGAAAAGATAACTACATGTCGATAAATGCTTCGCATTTTCGATCACCATCAAAAATCTACGATTTTTGAGGAAATCTGGTCAGTTCTTTTAAATTCTAAATTTAAATTTTTTAACAAGTCAACAATCCTCTGCTTTTCTGTCCCCAAACCCTTCCAGTCCAGCAGAATAAAATCAACTTTCTCAGCTGTTTTTTCTATTGATTGATTTATTAATTCTTTAGATAGTTTATCTAAATGATGCTTTGGGCATATATGCGAGAATGCAATATCTGTCCTTAAAGCAATCTTGTTGAAGTTGTTGCAGTAGTGGGGACCGCCAATTCCGATTGCAGTTTTATAATGTTTATTTTGATTAGTTAATGAATTCATTATTGTCTCTGCGATTATTCTTCCATTATTCATGTCATTCCATTCCTTTTCTGTGCTTCCAATCTCTGCAAAAACAGCGGGCTTATCAACAAAAGGGCCGTGATGCGTTGCTTCCAAAGTAATTTCATAATTTGTGCCATTTGCATTTCGATTTAATTCAACAAAAATATTTTTTAACAAAACAGCAGAGCTTGGACATAATTTTTTCTCTTCTCCTCCAAAATTCGCTTTGTCCCAGTTGCCTATTGGATGTACTGCAAAAGATAGGGTATTATCTTTGCTTCGGTGCTTTGATGCGAAAATGAAAGCATCAGCATCAATTTTTTTATCAATGTTTTCCGAGAAAATCAAATCATCATTTATTAAATACAGTTTTATTATTTTATTTTTGATTTGTTTATATTCATAGACCTCATTAACATCATATTTCTCATTGGATTTTTCAAAACTAGATAATTCAATCAAATTGTTTCTTATATTGGTTCCTGCAGGGTCTTTGGAAGATGCAATGATTGCTATGTTTTGCATCTGGAAAAAGAAGTATTAATTGTTTAAAATAGTTTTCAAAATCTGCAGTTTGCAGGAAGTTCTGAAAAGGCTTCCCCCAACGCTTTTGCTGTCAGTTCGCCCTTTCCGAAGCCGTCCAAAACATCTTGAATATATTTGGTCAGGCGTTCATCTAAACCGTTCCTGTCACTCATAGCAAGATGACCTGTTTGCTGGTTGTAAGTCAATGAGTAAATATGTTTGTTCCCATTATGGGGGTTATATTCCTCTCTGATATCCATGAAGAAATGAGTTAAACCATTTCCGACCGCTATAAAATATTTTTTCTCGAGCAAACAATCTCTAACTATTTGTGGTAACATTATCCACCCCGTAATGCAGTAATCAGGAATTATTTATAAATTGTTTCATGACAAAACTTATCAAATTCAATAAGTATTTAAATACGTAATAAAATAAGTATGTTTCTGTTATTTTTAAGCATTTAAATAAAATGTCAAACACAAAACTTATAAATAAGTATTTTATTAAGTATAAAAATAAGTAAAATGACTGAGTTCAGAAGAAAGCTGTACAAGAGAGGCTCTAGCTTTGAGACCACAATTCCGATGCCCCTCTTATTTGCCCTTGACAGGAAGAAAAAATACAATGTGATTTTTGCATTTGACGAGGAAGCGAACAAGTGGTACATCAAGTTTGAAGAAATTGGAGGTGAAAAATAAAACAATTCAATAAAAATAATCAATTAAAAAACACGAGAGCGACTTTTTAAAATTCAGGTAAAGAAAGTAAACCGCTTGTCGATAAATCGCAGAGCGATTTTCGAGATGGACAAAAAGTGACGCCGAGCACTAAAATTGGCGAACGAAGTGAGCGGATTGAAAAATTATGTTAAATAAAAAATAAAACAATGAGGTGAGGTAAATGAGCAGAAGATTTGAGGATATGATTGACGTGCTTGATTACAATGAGCTGATGCGCTTCAAAACAGACATTGACAGCGGAGCAATAACAGTGAAAAAGCTGCTGGAGGAAAAGATAAAGAAAAAGCTGAAAGAGCACGAAAAAACATGCGCAACCTGCTCAAATGACATGGATTTCTACAAGACAAACAATTACACTTTAATTTTCGGGCCTGACGACTTCAAGAAGAAGGCAAGCTTCTGCGGCTTGGACTGCCTGGGATACTTTATCATAAAGCTCAAGGACATGAAAGCAAAGCCAAAAGAGGACAATGTGAGCAACACAGATTATTTCTAAAATATGCACAATAAAACCATAGAGCAGGCCTTGAAAGAATTAAGCACGTCAGCCAAAGGCATTTCCCAGCCGGAAGCAGAGCAAAGGCTCAAGCAATATGGCCTGAATGAACTAAAGGAAGGAAAAAAAATATTGGCATTTGAAATTTTTCTAAACCAGTTCAAGAGCGTTGTTTTGTGGATTTTGATGGCCGCAACAATAATTTCTGCGTTCCTGAAAGAATATATTGATGCAATTGTAATTTTAATTATTGTTATTCTAATCGCTGTTTTGGGCTTTTTTTTGGAGTACAGGGCGGAGAGGGCAATTGAGGCCCTGAAGAAAATGACATCTTTGACAGCCACTGTCATCAGGAGCGGCCAAAAAAAGGAGATTGACGCAAAGCACCTTGTTCCGGGCGATATCATCTGCATTGAAACAGGCGACAAAGTTCCTGCTGATGCCCGCTTAATAGAAGCCTTCAATCTTCAGGCGCAGGAGGCTGCCCTGACAGGGGAATCAAGGCCTGTAAGCAAGCAGACAAAAGAGCTGCCTGAAAAAACTGCTGTCGCCGACATGAAAAACATGGTGTTTTCAGGAACAATTATTGCAAGCGGCAGGGCAAATGCTGTTGTTGCTGCAACAGGCATGCAGACTGAAATAGGCAAGATAGCAACTATGATTGAAGAGGTAAAGCCGGAGCCGACGCCATTGCAGAAAAAGATGGACCAGCTTGGAAAATGGATTACAAAGGCAGTCATTGCAGTTGCTGTCATAATTTTTATTGTTGCGATGATTTTTCAGGACATTCCTCTGATAGACCTCTTTATACTCGCTGTTGCTGTTGCAGTTGCGGCCATTCCGGAAGCCCTGCTTGCAATAGTAACCATGGCTCTTGCCTTAGGCACGCAAAGAATGCTAAAGAGAAATGTATTGGTAAGAAGACTGCCGAGTGTTGAAACCTTAGGCTCAACGACAGTGATTTGCACCGACAAGACAGGCACTTTGACTGTGAACGAGATGACTGTAAAAAAATTGTTTGTGAACGGGAGGGTCATTGAAGTTTCCGGGGCTGGATATGATACAAAAGGCGCATTCTTATGGAAAAACAAGCAGGTTAAAATTGATGAAATCGAGCTTTTGCTCAGGATTGGAGCATTGAACAACAATGCAGAGCTGAAAGACGGCACTATAATCGGCGACCCGACTGAAGGCTCCTTGATTGTGAGCGCCGCAAAAGCAGGGTTGGCAAAGCATGACCTTGAAATTGAATGGCCCCGCATTGACGAGATAGAATTCACAAGCGAAAGAAAGATTATGACTACAATACATAAGCACCATGGAGAAAAGATTGCTTATTTGAAAGGCGCTCCAGAGGTTGTGCTAAGGCTTTGCAGCTATATATGCATTGACGGAAAGGTAAAAAAATTAACAGAAGGTATGAAGAAGGAAATCCTTGAAACAAACAAGGAGTTTGCTGATGGGGCTTTAAGAGTTCTTGGGTTTGCATATAAAACCATCATTGCAGACAAAGAGCATGAAAAAAACCTTATTTTTGTCGGCTTGCAGGGAATGATTGATCCTCCTAGGGAAGAAGCCAAAATTGCAATTCAGAAATGCGAGAAAGCCGGCATCAAAGTAATTATGATAACAGGCGACCATGAAATAACCGCAAGGGCTGTTGCAAAAGAAATTGGGTTGGTAGGCAAGGTAATAAACGGGCAGCAGCTTGATGAAATAAAAAACCTTGAAGAAATTGTAGAGGAAATCGCAATATTCGCAAGGGTCAATCCAGAGCATAAAATAAAAATCATTGATGCGCTGAAAAAGAAAGGCCATGTTGTTGCAATGACCGGCGATGGGGTGAATGATGCGCCTGCATTGAAGAAAGCAGACATTGGAATTGCAATGGGCATTACAGGCACTGATGTGAGCAAGGAAGCATCCTCAATGATTCTGACGGATGACAATTTCGCATCAATTGTCAATGCCGTTGAGGAAGGCAGGGGAGCCTATGACAACATAAGGAAATACATTGGATTTCTATTGTCTGGAAACATAGGAGAAGTGCTTATAATTTTTTTAGGAATTATATTTGGCTTGCCTTTGCCATTGACAGCTACCCAGATATTGCTTATTAATCTTGTCACAGATGGTCTGCCTGCATTGGCTTTGAGTGTTGACCCTTTTGAGCCGAATGCTATGTCAAGAAAGCCTCGCAAATTAGATGAGCCGATTTTTAAAGGACTTAACCCTTTCCTAGTGTATTATCCAATCGTTATGACTGCAACTGCTTTGCTGATTTTCAGCTGGTTTTATTTTAATAAGGACAATCTTTTACAAGCGCAAACTGCAACTTTCTTAACTATAGGCATGTTTGAGCTTTACCAGGCATTTGCCTCAAGGTCAACAATTTACCCTGCATCTAAAGTAGGGATTTTTAAAAACAAGTTTTTAATTTTGGCGGTGTTAAGCTCTTTCACAGTTATTGCAGCTTCTATATTTATTCCATCCTTTGGCAGGTTTTTGGACATGTCCCCATTAAGTATTTTTGAGTTTACTTTTATAGTGTTGATATCAAGCATTGGCGCAATTGTAATTGAAGTTTCAAAGTATTTGAAAACAAAAAACGAGGCAATATGATTCACACTTTATAAAATTATAAAAATAATAGATATACTATTTTCTATACTAGTATAGAAAAAGAAACATTTAAATAATAGTGATTCAATAAGCATTATATGAGCATACAGTATAGACTAAACCACATACAAAGGATGCCGCTTAACTACATGCATAAATATCCAAAGCTGCTGCTGCTGTTCATAACATTCATCGCAGCTTACCTCCTGTTTTACAGCAGGAACTACAAGCCTTTGCAGGATTTTATACTTTCTTTGGGGTATTCAGGCACTTTTGTAGCAGGATTAATATTTGCTTATGGATTTACAGCAGCCCCGGCAACAGCCATTTTCCTTATTTTGGCAGAGCATCAGAATATCTACATTGCAAGCCTTATAGGAGGCCTTGGATCTTTGGTTGGAGACTTGTTCATTTTCAGCTTTATAAGAAGCTCATTCATAGATGAAATCAGGAAATTATCAAGGGAGAATGCCGTTTTATATATCAACCATAAAACTCCGAATATATTTAAAAAATATTTATTACCCGTTGTAGCAGGCTTTATAATTGCTTCTCCTTTGCCTGATGAGATTGGCGTATCACTGCTAGCAGTTTCTAAAAATATATCAATGAAAATATTTTCTGCTATTTCCTACATGCTGAACACTGCAGGCATATTTGTTATATTGATGATTGGGAGCGCTTTGTGAAAATGGATTGGAATATTTACCTTCAATTTCTGAAAGACTTCTTTATTGACAGGCAGTTTTTGATTTTGTTAAGCTCAACAGTAATTTTATTTTTGGCAATTTTTATTATGTGGTATTTTTACCACAAGCAGCTATCGCGAAAGGATTTATTTGATATTCCAAAAATAGATTCCAATAGCAAGTTTTTGAGTTTTATTAACCGACTTGTTTACTTCTCTAAGTACATAATTGTTTTTCCTCTTTACTCATTTATTTGGTTTCTGATTTTCTCATTTCTTTTGGTGCTGATTGCCAAGTCCAGACCCATAGGGGAAATCATGTTCTTTGGGATAGTTATTGTTTCGGTGACAAGGATATCTGCTTATGTAAGCTCAAAATTGGCAGAGGACATGGCAAAATTGCTGCCATGGGCGCTAATAATAATTTTCCTGATAGATCCCCAATCAATTACTATAAGAAGTGTTCAAGCTTCATTTAATAGTTTCATGCAAGAGATTCCAAAAGTTGCCAAATACCTTATCTTCATAGCGTTTGTTGAATGGAGTTTAAGGATTGGCAATTGGATGATTGGCTTTAATAAGAAAAAAGATAGTTAGAAGTTCTATTTATTTTTATGCCACTATCAAATGGGATACTTCTGAATACTTGGAAGGATTGGGTTTTAGTGCAACGTTCCGAAGGAAAAAATCAAAGTCGTCGTGTCTATCGTTTCGTTATGGGGTTGCCGCCATCGAAATTTTTAGAGTAAATTTTATATATAATCTCCTTCTTTAGTTTATTATGGCATTTTCGATCGAATTGGGCTTGATTATCCTGTTCTCAATATTGGGTGGTGTTCTAGCTGTACGATTCAAACAACCGTCTGTATTAGGCTTATTGATTGTTGGTGCTATAGTAGGACCTTATTCTCTTGGGTTTATTAAGGATACATCACTTATTGAAGCATCTATCGAAATAGGGGCTATCCTACTTTTATTTACTATTGGTATCGAATTCAGCTTGGAGCACCTTCTTAATTATGGATTTAGAGCAATAGTAATTGCTGCAATAAAATTAGGCGGGGTATTCCTTGTTGGTTATCTTATAGCGATAATATTTAATCTCGGTGTTGTTTCAGCACTGTACATTGGTGTTATTTTATCGATTACCAGTACTGTAATAGTCATTAAGGTACTGGAACAAAAAGGGATGTCAAAGAGAGGAGAGCTTCCCTTGTTAATCACAATCTTGATTTTAGAAGACCTATTCGGCGTTTTTGCATTGACTTTCTTTTCAAGCCTCAACACTGAAGCTGAGTTAGCACCCATCAACTTATTTACAGAACTTGTAATTTCTTTGGCAATAATAGCCGTATTTTTTACAATTTTAAAGAGGCTGTTAAAGCCATTTATAGGATGGATTGTAAAATACAGTGCGGAAGATACTATCACTTTCACCTCCATCGGATTGTGTGCTGGAATGAGTTATATTTCATACTTTGTTGGTTTATCGCCCTCTGTTGGAGCATTTTTAGCGGGTAATATTGTTTCGTCTCTTCCAAACTCAAAAGTATTTGAGAAATCTATACATCCATTCATATTGACATTTACAGCCCTATTCTTCTTTTCTATTGGAACTATAGTTGATTTTAGGGTGATTTACGGCAGTTTTTTTCTGATTGCTGTCCTTTTAATTGTAAGCATATTGGCTAAATTCTTGTCTATTGGGTTTGGAAGCTACCTATTATCAAATTTTAATGGTAAGCAGGCTGTCTTTAGCGGACTAGCTATGGTTTCTGTTGGAGAATTTTCATTGTTAATCGCAAAAGAAGCAGAGACAGCAGGTTTGGGCATAGAGCTAGTTGATATAACGGCGGCACTCATTATATTTTCGACACTTGCTATGGTGCTTATTATCAATTATACAGGGACAATTTACAATTTTATATCAAAATTTGCCCCATCTCGTGTGCTGGAAGATACAGGGTTTGCAAGAAATTACTTTAATAGTATTTCTTGGCTAATGAGTAAAAACAGGTTAAGTATGAATAAAATCAATGTAGAGTGGAAATCTATAATCAATAATCTTTTAGCATTATTTTTTATTTCTGCAACGGGTTTTATTGTTTGGCATTTCTTTAACAAAATTATAATTGATATTCTTAAAAGCAAAACACTTATTTATTTGTTAGCTGGCTTCTTTATAATAGCCGTGTTGTTCCCAACATATAACCTTATAAAAAGAATCTCATCATTATTAAAGAACATTTCACTATTTTTCATTAAACTATATCCAATTGAGATTGCTAACGAGAAGAAGATTTTAAGAAACTTGGTGATTCTTGGGGGATTATTTGCATCATTGATTATTTTGCCAAATCTTATTATATTTTCAAGGCTAAAACAATCCTACTACCTCCTTACTGTTATTTTGATTTTTGGATTGATTACTTATCTTATAAAAGAATCAAATTTAATCCATGCCCTAGCAAAAAAGCACAAGTCCAATATGACGAGATTAAGCAAGCAATATCAGGCAATATTCAAAAAAAGGATAAAGCAAAGTTTATATAGCCCATCTAGTGATGAACTCGGCAGATTCAAAGAAATTGAAGTTACATATCACCCAAGTCGAATCGTATATATGGGTATCATGATTTTATTGCTTTTCTTCGCCGGAAGTTTTGTTTATTATTATATAGAAAAACTGTCCTTCATTGATGCAATGTATTTAACTGCGTCCACATTAACAAGAGTCGGTTATGGCGATATTGTTCCAAAAACTGATGCAGGGAAATTATTCGCAATATTTTACATTTTCTTTGCTATAGGTATAGTCATTTATGGCCTATCAATAATCGCAAAATTTTTATTTGAAAGAAAGAGACACTTATGAAATTCTTCAGATAACACTTTCTATTTAAGGATTTAAGGCAACAACCCCCTCGTAATAAATAGACATGACGATTGAGATTAACAATGTTTTCATTAGAAGATATTAACTGCTTCCAGTGGCATTTCTATAAACCCAGTTTCTTAACACAATTGGAGTAATAATTGTTGTCAATAAGCTCATCAAAACAAGCGAGACATAAATATCCTGCTTTATCAGCCCCGCATTAAGCGCTATCAATGCAACAATCATTGCAACTTCTCCTCTGGGCGACATTCCCCATCCCACTATTGATGAATCTTTGTGCGATAAACCCTGCAGCTTTGCCGGGATATAACAGCCTATAACTTTTGAAATTACTGCAATAACCGTCAGCGCCAAAAGGAACCAAATCACATTTAATGATAATGCCTTGACATCTGCAAGTATCCCCAATGATACAAAAAATATAGATGCAAAAATTATGTGCAGATATTCCGCGCCTTCCCTGTAATCCTTCCCGTGCTTAACAAATGCGCCTTCAAGAACCATTCCTGCAAGAAACGAGCCGACTATTGCGGATAAGTGGATGACTTCAGCAACCATTGCATACAGGAAAGCGAGCATCATTGCAAAGATAAACACAAACTCCGGAAACTTTTTCGCAATATTGCTTCTGTCCAGCTTCTCAACCATGGGGCTTAAGAATTTCAGCCCTACATACGAGCCAATAGCCAGGAAAGCTACCGACTTTAGGAGAATTATTGTAGTTGAGCCAATAGAGAAAGTGCCGCCTACAATTTGTGTCGAGATTGAAAGGGCAAGAAGGCTTAATACATCGTCAATAACTGCTGCCCCGATAATTGCCTTTGCTGCGTCTGTCTGCAGCTTTCCAATTTCACGAAGGACATTTGCAGTTATCGCGATGCTTGTTGCCGTAAGTGCCGTTCCTACAAATACTGCGCTTCCAAAGTCATAGCCGAATAATTTTGCAAGATAATACCCCATTATCCAGGGAACTATTACTCCTGATAATGCAATCCATGTATACTTTAGGTTAAAAATATCCTTTAATTTAAATTCAAGCCCGACTACAAACAATAAGATTATTGCCCCTAAATGCGCAACGCTCGCTACAAAATCAGTGTAAGTTATTAATCCAAGCAAGCTAGGCCCTATTATTATGCCAACTAAAATTTCCCCAATGACAGCTGACTGGTTTATTCTGGAAGCCAAAAGATAGCCAGCTAAAGCTACAAATAACAGCAAACTCATCTGGAATTCTATTGATGATACTAGCGTTTCTGCCATACAAACCAAAAATTATAGCCAATATAAAAATATTTTGCTAACTTTTTCTGTTTTTACGCGATATCGTCAGGTCAACAATCAAAATAGGCCCTTTTTTCTCTGTAATAATGACTTCTGCCCCATTCTCAATTTTTTTGTTTGAACTCGCTTGCCAAATTTCACCTTTGTATTCAACATATCCATTATTTTTTGGAGTAATTCTTTCTGTAACTTTAGCAATATCGCCAATCAACTCTCCAATTGCTGGCTTTTTTCTTCTTATTTTCGCAACTTTATACAAAGCAAATGCAAGGAAAATGCCAAATATGGTTGAAGGGACAATTACCGATGTAACCATCGTATTTTGAAACTCTTTGGAAATGTAATATCGTGGAAAACTTGTAGGCACCAAAAGTATGCTTCCAATGATTGTTGCAATAATTCCAGCCATTCCTAAAACTCCAAATCCCGGAGTGTGAAGCTCTATCAAAAGCAAAACAACTCCAAAAGCCAACAAAAATATTGCAATTAAATTGACATTGAAGCCCAATCCCAATAAACCTAGGGTAATTAAGACAACCCCTGCAATCTCGCTTCCAAATCCAGGCGATGAAAAGCCAAATATCAAAGCATAAATTCCAATTATGAGCAATATGGAAGCTAACATAGGGTTTGTTATTAAATTTAAAAATTGTATTCTCAAAGAAGGATTAAACCTAATAATTTCTGCATTTTTTGTGTTAAGTGTTTTTTTAATAGAGCTTAAATACATCCCATTTGTTTGGTTTAGCAAATTTTCAATGCTAGGAGAAATAAATTCAATAACATTCATTTTTTTGGATTGCTCAGGATTTAAGTTAAGATTTTCTTTGATAAAAGCAACAGCAGCAGTTTCATTTGTGCAATCTTGCCTTTTCAGCAACAAGTGTTGTTAAAGCATTAATTATTTTTGATTCGTTAATTGGAGCAATGCCTTGTGCAGAAAGTGCGGCTGGCTGCGCAGAACCAATAACTGTGTTTGGCGACATAGCAGCAACATGGGAGCTTATTAGAATTATTGTTCCAGCAGACCATGCAGTTGCTCCAGTTGGGTATACATAGCTTATAATCGGAATGTCTGTTCTGTCAATTAATTTTACAATTTCCAATGTTTCAGTAAGCCCCCCTCCCGGAGTATCAAGTGTTACCAATAATGCTTCTGCATCAATTTCATCTGCTTTTTCCAGACTTGATTTAAACAGCTCAAGGGTTCCTGCAGTTATCGGACCATTTACTTCTATAACTAAAACCTTTTTTGCCTCGGCTAATTGTGGAATTAAGAATAAAAATGTTAAAAACAAGATTAGCTTTTTCATAGAGGACAAAGAAATGTTGGTATTAATAAATTTATTTGATTAAAACTCCTCTTCCTCAATCTCTTGTGTTTTACTTGGTTTAATTGCAGTTTTTTTCTCTTCTTTTTTCTCAGACATTTGCACTGCTCTTGTAAACCCTGCAATAGAGCCAAAAGCACTGCTTGGAACAACTATCAAATTCTTTTCCCTTGCAATTTCAGTTAATGTCTGGAGCTCTCTTAATCTTAATGCAATAGGCACTTTTTGGTATAAAGATGCAGCCTCTGTCATCTTTTTAGATGCTTCCATTTCACCCATAGCCATTATAACTCTCGATCTTCTCTCCCGCTCCGCTTCTGCCTGTTTGGCAATTGCCCTCATCATATCTTCAGGCAGGCTAGCATCCTTTATTGTTACACCGCTGACTTTTATTCCCCAGGGGTCAGTTGCCGTATCTAAAATTTTTTGTACTCTTTTGTTAAGCTCGTCTCTTTGAGAAAGCAGATAATCCAAATCAACCTGGCCTAAAACATCCCTTAATGTAGTTTGCGCCAACAATCTTGTAGCATCTTCATAGTTCTCTACCTGCACAATTGCCTTTTGCGGGTCGGAAACTCTGTAGTAAACAACTGCATCTACATCAACAGTTACATTATCCTTTGTTATCAGCCTTTGTTTTGAAACATCAATTACTGTAGTTCTCAAATCCACTTTTATCATTGAGTCAACTAGCGGAATAAGGAAAAATATGCCTGGACCTTTTACTCCAAGCAGCCTTCCTAATCTGAATATAACGGCTCTTTCATACTCCCTTATTATTTTAATAGAAGCATAGATAATTATTAAAACTGTCAAAATACCAATGTATAAAGGAATATTAGTTAATAACGGCAATTTAAAACCCCAAATATCAGGATTAATTTGTTATGTTTAAATATGTTTGGTTTATTCTAAAGTCTTTTTCAATATTGCATTTTACAGCACAAAAAACTTCAGCCAAATAAAAACAAAGTAAAGTCCAATCAACATTGACGCTTCTAACTTGTCAAGTTTTCCGCCGCGCATAAAGAATAACCAAGCTATTAATGTTGAAACAAACATAAACGGAATATCAAAGAATAATGTAATTTCATCAACTAATATCGGAGCTATCAAAGCGCCTGTACCAAGTGAAAGCAAAGGATCTGTTATGCCGCCTCCTATTAAGTTACCTATTGAAAGCCCATGTGAGCCTTTAAGCAAAGAATGCAGTGAAATAGCAAGCTCTGGCAGCGAAGTTCCAAATCCTATCAAAATTCCTATAAGTTCCTCGCTAACTTTAAACTTGTTTGCGATAAAAACACCATTGTCAACAATTAAGTTTGCTGCATAAATTACAACTACAACTCCTATTAACACCATAAATAAATCAAAAGCTAATTTAAGCTTGTGCTTATTATTCTGGCTATCAATCACTTTTTCAAAAACCTCTTCTTGTTTGAATAATAAAAATATATAAATCCCGTATGTCAAAATCATTATTCCAGCTTCTATAAAATCTATTCTTTTATCATCAAAAGAAAATAAAAACATCAAGGCTATTGCAAAGAAAAGCATGCCCCAATCTCTTTTCATTGAGCTTTTCTTTTTCCCAAGGAAATAAACTGCAAAAAAGCCACAAAAACCCAGCACAAAGGTAATCAAAGAAATATTGCTTCCTATAACAGTTCCAATTGCAATGCCGCTTGTTTCTATGCCTTGCAGTCTATGATAGCCAGCAACAATATTTGTTAATATTTCGCCTAAAGAAGTACCTACTGATGTAACTGTTAGGCCTATTATTAAGGTAGATATTTTTAAGGCTTCTGCAATCTTTTTTCCGAAATCAATTGCTAAGCCAGAGCCTAGCCATAAGCCTATCAATCCAGCAATTAAAAAAAGTACCTCTTTTTCCATTTCTGTTTTGAGGTTTAAAATATATTTAAATGTTAAATAGATTCACTTTATCCTCTTCTCAACACGCCTTATTGCTTTTCTTAAAGTCGATTTGGCCAATTTCTTCTGCTTGGCAACATATTCCTTGACTAAGGGGTCTTTCATCGCTTTTCTAAGCAATTTTTTACCCTTTTTTACAGCCTTTTTCATCTTTTTCCTCAATCTTCTTGCCATTCTTTTCACCTCACATGAATCTTTCCTTGAATGTTTCAAAATAAGTGATAAGCATCGACAGCAAAATTGGCCCTACGAACAATCCAATTATGCCAAATAAACTGACACCGCCTATTACTCCGCTGATTACAATTATGGGATGCACTTCTGCCTTTACATCAATAATCTTTATCCTTAAAAGATTATCTATTGTGCTTATGACTAATAATCCATAAACAAACAATCCAATGCCTTTAGCCACAACTATATAATCCTGAGAAAGATATCCGCTCAATATCAAAAATAAGGATGCAGGAACCCATATAACTGCTGTCCCTATTGTTGGCACTAAGGCAAAAAAAGCCATCACAACACCCCAAAATATTGCAAGAGGCACTCCAAAAATGTAAAATCCAACCATCCCTACTATGCCCTGTGCCAATGCCACAAACAACTGCGCAAAAACTATTGTGTATGTTATCTTTTTGAATTGACTTGTAAGCTTGTCCACTGTTTTCTTCCTGAAAGGAAGCCAGTTAATTATTCTCTTTGTTATTTTTTCTCCATCCCTGAATAGAAAATAAGAAATAAATAATGCCAATCCAGCCCCTAGTATCGCTTGTGGTATCTTGACCAAATAATTGGTGGTTATTTCTATCATGCGGGAAAGCGCCTTTTGCACATAATTGTCAGCCCCTACTTTTGATAATCTTGTTGCGCTGAATTTTTCTGCGCTGTTTATAAGAGAACAAATCTCTGAATCAGCTCTTTTGCATGTAAACCCAAATAAAGTGCCTTTGGCTATGTTGCCTGACAATGAATTATAGAAATCAAAGCTTTGCTGGCCTATTTTGAATACTAAATAAGAGAAAGGCAGCAATAAAATAAGCGTAATGATAACAATCGTTAAAATGATTGAGATGAATTGGCTTGTTATAATTTTTTTAATGCGCTTGTATAAAGGAAACGATACATAGGTTATTATAACGCTCGTAAGCAATATAGTTATCAGAGGCCCAATAATCTTAAAGAACAAAATAACAGCCAATGAAAAGATAATAAAGTGCACAACATGCTCGTAGCTGTTTTTTTGCGGCATTTTAGTAAATTTTAGTAAAATTTCTTGTAAATTAGTGCTATTAAAATCACAATAATGCTCAATAAAATATGTATTGTGCCTGGTCTTAGGTTTGGATAAAACGATTCAATCAACTCAGCCATGCCAATCAAAAAAATAGTGATAGAAGCTGTGATTAAAATCAAAAAAACAACATATTTCCTTAATCTTTTTTTGAAATTTATTATATCGCCAAATTTCCTCATTAAATCACCTGTCCCTTCTCCAAGCAATGAAAGCAAGAAGGACAAAAATTCCTTAAGGTATTTATTAAAAATATTCTTTGCCTCGGCTCTTTTTTTCTTTGCCATATTCAGGGATTTGCTTCAAACCTATTTAAATTTTTTTAATCTATATAATTTTTGATGAGATTTTCTGTTGAAATAATCTCTTTAAGAAGCCTCTCCGAATGATGCAGGGCAATCTCCGCTGCCAGCCTGTTTGAAATGCCTTTATCGCTTCTTTTAAAGCCTTTTTTCCCCGCGAAATCGAGTATTTCATCAGAAACGGTTTTTTTGTCGGCAAGCATTTTTCTAAACGGCTCAACCAGCTTCAAGCGGTCTTTCGGCATTGTTGACTCTGCAAACCTCAAGAATCTCTTGCAGTAATTGTAGACAACATCGCTGTCCATGCCCTTGTAAGCGGAAAGCCGTTGAAGCTCATTCCTTACATAAGGATAAGGCGGAATATAAATTACGTCGCCTTCGACCTTGAATGGCTCCTTAATGCCTATCTCTGAGGGCATGACAGTATAATATTCCTCCTGGAGCCTTTTCAGCACCCATTTTATTATTGCTCCGGTTCCTGCAATATAAATCGGATGGTTCATGTCCATCCCTCTTTGCTCCAGCGTGCCATTTGGATTTATTTTTACAGGATTCCACGTTGTATCAAGTATCGAGCCATAAAGCGACAGCGTCTTTATGTTCAGCCCCAGGCTTTTTATGTAGGATTTCCATTTCTCGTATCTTGTTGTTATTATATCCATAATGTCAAATGCTGTGAGCTTGTATGGCGGAAGCCCTCCAAACTCCTCCAGATTCGCATAAAGCCCGTCCCTATTGCCTAAATGCACGCCTCCCCTGTACATTATCAGCCTTGAATCTTTCCCAAGATGCTTTCCCTGATAAAATGGCGAAGACTGCATAAACACAGTCAATGCAGGATCAGCGGCTATCAAAAAATTGTGGCTGTTGACAAGGCCGTCTTTTATTTTTGACTTCACAAGCATTTTCAAAACTCTCAGTTGCGCATCAAATATGCCTTTTGGCAGGGTGTAATGGCAATGAAATCCAATGCACCTGCCTGCAATCTTCCACCTGTTTCTTCCGAAAATGGACTCTTTGATGCCATACTGCCCGTCATTGCGCATTACGGGATTGAATTTTCCCGGATAGCTGCCAAGCGGACAAAGAAATATTTTTTCTTTTTCTGAAATGCTCACGAGGTACTCCAATTCCCTGAGCAGATAATCCATTGTATTGCGGACATTTTCTCCGGGGTAGCTTGCAATCTCAATCATATTTGCGGCGCATTCCTTTTTTATAGTAAAATTCCTGTCGCTTTTTGACTTTTTCAGAAGCTTGTCCGCTTCCCCTACAATATACCCTTCGCGGTTTATCGTGAACATCTCTACCTCAAACCCCGTCAGCGACTTCTTCAGCGACCTTTTTGCCGGATTTTCCATAGTCTTAATTTGCCAATTCGTATTATAAAATAGTAAGTATACTTCAGGATACTCAGAAACCAGCCCAAAATAAAAAGTTATTTATAGAATTTCTTTCCGTTCTTATTCATGCTCCCTAAAATCGAGGATTACGGGCAGTTCATAGGAAAAGAAAAAATAGAGGAAATAAAAGAATTAGCAATCAAACTCGAGGGCAAGCACATTGTTCATGTAAATTCCACCTACTCGGGCGGAGGGGTTGCGGAAATTCTAAATAGTATGGTTGTGCTGATGAACCGATTGGGGCTTGATACAGACTGGAGGCTTCTTAAAGGAAGCCATTCTTTTTTTGATGTCACGAAAAAATTCCACAACGCCCTGCAGGGCGAGAAAGTAAGTTTTACAGAGAGAGACAAAAAGATTTATCTTGACGAGCTTGAAAGAAATGCCCTGATGCTTCATTTCCGCGAGCATGACATTGTCTTTATCCATGACCCCCAGCCTCTTGGCCTCATTAAGTTTGCAAAGAAAAGGAAACAGCCGTGGATTTGGAGGAGCCACATACAGATAAAAAATGCAGACAGGAATGTCTGGAAATTCCTTCATAATTTTGCAAGTCAATATGATGGCACTGTTTTTTCACTTTCAAAATACAGGAAAAGAGACTTGAATATTCCGCAGTATTTTGTAGCTCCTTCAATAGATCCATTGTCGCTTAAGAACAAGGAATTAAGCCACGGACAATTTCATAGGATTCTGTTGAAAGAGGGCATAAAAATTGACAAGCCAATTATAACGCAAGTTTCAAGATTCGACAAATGGAAGAATCCTCTTGGAGTTCTTAGAATATTCAAAAGAGTCAAAGAAAGAACTGATGCAAGGCTTGTCATGATTGGCGATATGGCAACAGACGATCCTGAAGGACCAAAAATCTATAACAAGGTCATTAAGGAAGCAGGAAAGATGAAAGGTGTGCATATTCTCACGAAAAAGGACGACTTGCTCGTGAATGCACTGCAAAGGGCATCACATGTCGTTATCCAAAATTCAAAAAGAGAAGGCTTCGGGCTTACAGTCTCTGAAGCGCTTTGGAAGGAAACGCCCGTTATTGGAACAAGAACGGGTGGGATTCCGCTGCAAGTCATACATAACAAGACAGGAGCTTTGGCAGGAAATGAGGGAGAAGCAGCAGACTGGTGTGTAAAGTTACTAAGAGATGATAAGCTGCGAACTCAAATGGGCATTGCTGGAAAAGAGCATGTAAGGAAGAACTTCCTAATCACAAGGCATCTTTTTGACTACATGAAAATAATCGAATACTATACAGGAAATGTGGCAGACGATGTTCTGGGAACTGCAAAATATCTGAAAAGATTGATTTTGAAATGAGTTATTAATTTTAAATCTAACCAAAGCTTATTTTATTGTTCCTGAATTCCTGCAGCAGCGTCTCATAAAAATTGGAAACAATGCTTTCTTTCCTCAAAATGTCCCAAATCCAGAACCAGACTTGCAGGCTTATTTTTTCCTTGTTGACATTTCTGATAAATATCTTTGGCTCAAGCACGCTGATATTTTTTGGCATTACGAAAAACTGTTGTATCACGTTGAACTCCTTTTTCGGCACATGGGGTAGAATATTTGGCTCCTCATGGAGTATTTTATTTATTATATCTATTGCTTTTTGGTAATTTGAGTCATTTTTAATATTAATCTCCAAATCAACCCTGATGAATTCGCCTTGGCTGTAGTTTATGACGCTTCCTGTGACAAATCTTATATTGGATACTACAATGATTTTTCCGTCCAATGACCTCAAAAATGTCTTTCTGAGCATAATGTCTTTGACAATGCAAATGGCTCCGTCAACTTCCACTATATCGCCTTCGCGAAACGGCCTTTCAAGCGACAGGACAACTCCGGCGAATACATTCTGCAGGACGGGCAGCATGGTCAAAAGAAAGGTTATCCCCAAAATTCCCAATGCAGCCAAAAATGCGGGTATGTTGAAATTCAGGATTTTCTGAAAGGCAAAATAAAAGCCAATAAAATAAATGGAATACATCACTGCCCTTGAAAGCGCTTTGTAAAATACCGGCTTTGCTTTATCCTTGAGGAACCTGGCTATCAAAAGCCTTAAAACATTGCCCAAAATTACAGAAAATATAACTACAAAAATAAACAGCAGGAAGTTCTGAAATGAGACTTCCCCGAGCAGCTTATCGGTGTCGACTATTGCCATTTTAATGTATGTTTAGCTATCCGCATTTCCATAATATATCTTCCTGACTGGCCATGAAATTTCAATTCCTTCCTTGTCATAAGATTTCTTTAATGCTTTAATGAATTCATGCGTCACAAGATACTTGTCAACGAAAGTTTGGACTCGCAGTATTATTGAAAAATTTATATTGGAGTCGCCGAATGTGTGGTATCGTATGAATGGCTCAAAATCCTTTACTGTGCCTTGGACTGTTTTTTGTATCTTCTTGGCAGCTTCTATGGTTACTTTTTCCACTTTCTCCAAATCGGACGTATAAGCAACGCCGCATTGTATAACCACGCTCATTTCTGGAACAGGCAAAGAATCGTTTGTTATGGTTGTTGAAGCAATTTTGGAGTTTGGAACTATGACCATTGTATTTGGCAATGTCCTTATTCTTGTTGAGCGCCATCCAATATCCTCAACATATCCGCTTATGTTGCTTTCCAATTCCACAAAATCCCCAATATTTATGGGCTTGTCAGAGATAATATGAAGTCCTGCAAAAAAATTTGATAAAGTGTCTTGTAGTGCAAAGCCGATGGCAATGCCACCAATACCAAGGGTTGCGACTAAAGGAGTTATTTCCACATTAAAATGCTTTAATATGATAATAAGCCCAATAAAATAAACAAAAACATTTATCACTTTTATGACAAGTCTTGGCGTATTCTGGAAATTAGGATTTACTGACAGCCATTTTTCCATGGCAACTTTTGTAATCCGGTATAACACAAAAATTGACCAAAGAACACCCAATACAAAGAAAATGTCATTCATCACTCCAATTTTTTGTTTTATGTAGTCAATACTGTACAGAGAAACATAGATTCCTATAAGAGCAACCCCTAAAACAAAAGGCCTTTCCAAAGCCGCAATAAGCTTATCATCTATATCTGTTTTAGTTTTTTTTGTGAAAGTTTTAATGTACTTATTTATAATAAAATATAAAATCTTGGCAGTAATAAATGATGAAATAACACCAGTTAATGCAATAAGTATTTCAATATTTAACTCAGTATTTATTGCCATTTTCAGTATTCATTAAAACTACATCCTTAATTTTTCTATTATTTCCAAAATGCCTTTTGTGGAAGGTTTCTTAGTCACTTCATCAGCAAAAAGCTTCAATCGCTCTGCAGCATTAGCTACTGCAACCTTAAAGCCAGGATTGGTAAATAAATCGATGTCATTTTCTCCATCTCCAATTACAATTGTTTTTTTTGGATCTATGCCAAGATAGTTTAAAGCAAGCTTTACGCTTACGCCTTTGTCTATGCCTCTTGGAAGAACCATGACCTCATCAACATTTGTTTTAAGACCTATATACCCTATTATGTGGATTAGCGCCTCTTTCAATTTTGTTTCAAGGAGTTTTGAAACACTTATTATTCCATAACTGAAATTTGCTGGAAATTTGCTTTTTTTTAATATTCTCTTAGCCTGCTCGAATTTTTCTGATGAGAATCTCCAAACCAGCTCGCTGCTTGGGAAATATACGCAGCTTCCATTTTCTGCAATGATGCAATCCCAAACAGGATGCTTTTTATAAAGGTTTTTTGCATATTTCATGTCTCTGCCAGTAACCAAAAACAATGGCTTATTCAAGGATTCCAATTCTTTTATCACCATCTCATCGGCAAGCCCGGGCTTTTCGGTTATTGTCCTGTCAAAATCTGTTATTATTGCAGATACATCATCTAACTTGATTTTTTCAAGCCGCCAGTCGGTTTTTTCTTTTATTAAGCTCCTATAAAGCTGATAGTGCATGTCAATTCCCTTTGACATCTCAAAATTGGATTTAACAATTCTCAAGCTTTCCTTGCCCATTTTTTCTCTTAATTTTTTATTTTTCAATAAGCCCAGTATTCTTTGAGCAGTTTTGTCAAAATCTCCAACTTCTACAAGAAATCCATTAACCCCCTCTTTGACTTGCAATACTATTCCAGGCACATTGGTGCCAATTATTGGTTTTCCGCAAGCCATGCCTTCTGTTACAGCCAAGCCAAATCCTTCATTTTTGGAAGTCAAGGCAACTATATCTGCTGAATTATAGTATAGTGGAAGTTTTTCGTAATCAACAGTTCCAGTAAAGATTACATGCTTTTCTAAGCTAAGGCTTTTTATTGTGTGATGAACCTCATTTTCATATTCTGCTCTTTCTTTTGAAATTTTGCTCGTAAGAGATTCGCCGCCAACGAACATGAGCTTTACCTTTGGAAATTTTTTTATTATTTTTGGCATTGCTTTTATCAGCTGCAAATGGCCGCTTTTTGAGTCTATTCTTTGCACACACAGAATAATTTTATAATCTTCTGGAATATTATACACCTTACATAGCTCATTTCCATATTCTCCTGGTTTGAATAAATTTGTATTTGCAATAGGATGAATTATTTCAACTTTTTCAGGAGGCAAACCAGCTTTTACTGCAGATTTTGCATATTCTTCGCATGAAAAAATAACTTTATCAAATTCTTTCATGTGCCTTACCAAGAATTGCTTCAGATGCTTTGATATAGTGTCTATAAACGGAATGTGCCATGTCAGTATAACAGGTATGCCTCTTGGCGTATTCCTATAAATCAAAAGAAGCTGAAAGTCGTGGATATGCACTATTTCAGCTGGGTTTTTCTCCAAAAGCTCTTCAATTTGTTTTCCAAGAGACAAATTAATTTGATGATATTCATCATAGCCATATGTTATCAAAGGCTCTTTTTTGAAAAATTCACCCTCTCCATGGCACTCTTTGTAAATTCTTTCTTTGAAATTGCTATAGCCTTTAAGTAGTTCGTTTTTTAAAGGCTCTTTTGGAATCCTAAAAACCTTGATTCCTTTAACAACATCTTCGCTTGACTCATTTGGCGGCCTTAGATGAACTTCAATAACATCGTTTCCCCTTTGCATCAATCCTTTGGCCAGGTTGAGCAAATATGTTGAAACCCCGCCAATATTCGGGTAAAATGACTGGCTTGCAAAAAATATTTTCATAGGAATCACTAATCAACCGAAATATTTATATAAAATCAATATTCTAATACTACATAATCATATATAAGCATAAGTATATGGTTGTATACCGCAATGCTGCAAAACTATAACATGCTGTTTGAATTTATGGAAATTCTGGGCAAGAAATGGATAGTGCCATTGTTAGTATTTCTATTATTATATGAAAAAACAAATTTTAATACAATAAAAAAGCGGTTGAGATTAACTTCTAGAGCATTATCAAAAAAACTGAAATTGCTTGAAGCATTTGGTCTTATTGAAAAGATTATTTTAGATAACCCTAGAAAAGCAGTTTATACATTGAGCGAAAAAGGCAAAGAAATTTCACAAATGCTGTTAGGTTTTGCTACAAACTTTCCTAAATAAATATTGAAACAACAGCTATTGTTTTGTCGTCTTTATAGATGTTATTACCCAACGCCCGATTCTTAGCAGCCATTCAACAGCTATTATGAAAAGAAGGTACTTTGCCACCCTTGGAATTTGCTCCAGTAAAACAGGCACTGAAGACTTGATTGTTTCCAGCGTCACTGCCTTTGGATCCATAAGAAATATTGCTATCAGGGTTAAGGGAAGCAGCTTTGCCATGTCCTCTGCCAGCTTCTCGCTCACATAAGCCCCTATTCTTGTTGCAGCAACAACTATGATGCCAAGGAATAAAATGTCCTCTATGGGCCTTGATTTTGACAGCGCAAACAGCAAAAATGAAAATAAAAGAAACCACATGAATGAGTACACAGGAAATATAAACAAATATTTTAGAATGTATACCATCCTGTCCACTATGCTTACAAACTTCATCTTAAGGTTAAGCTTGGGTATATCAAACAAATCTCTTCTGGCCAGCTGCTTATAGTAGATGTACCATGCCAGCAGGCTTGCAAGGAACAAAATAAAAGTTGATATGAGCAAGTTTAGGAACTGCCTGTCCAGAATAAAATCTTTGGCAAACATCAGGTACTTATATATGTCCATAAACCAGTCTTATCTAAAGTTGTATTTATAATTTTTTGTTTTTGCCATACATCTCCTTTTCCTGCAAAACTTTAAATATAAAAAACAGACTCTTCAGTTATGGACGGCTTCAAGCAGGCATGCATTGAAATATTGGACGAAATTAAGAAAAACAACCCTAAAACCCAGTTTCAACTGAATCAGATAAAGCTGAGAGTATTAGGCAAATACAATTCTGAAGGAAAATTAAGCCACACGCCAAAAAATGCGGACATTTACTTCGCTGCTTCTGAAGATGAACGCGAAAAACTAAAGGATTTGCTCTCGTTAAAGCCTGTAAGGACAATAAGCGGGGTTGCGCCGATTGCATTAATGTCAGAGCCTTACCCATGCCCGCACACGATGAAAGGCATCGGGCCTTGCACTTACTGCCCAGGGGGGCCTGGCTCTGTTTTTGGGGATGTTCCGCAAAGCTATACAGGCAAAGAGCCGTCAACTCGCAGAGCAATAAGAAACAATTACGATCCTTACTTGATTGTTTTCAACAGGCTTGAGCATTACATTGCAATGGGCAAAGTGCCTGACAAGGCTGAAATCATAATCCAGGGAGGAACATTCACTTTTTTTCCAAAGCAATATCAGGAATATTTCGTAAAATACGCATTAAAAGCAATGAACGACTTCTCAACATTGTTTTTTAACCAAGACGGCATTTTGGATATCTTAAAATTCAAAAAATTCTTTGAACTGCCGAGGATATTAAGCGAAGATGACAAAAGAACAAAAAAAATACAGCAAAAATTGCTGCATATCAAAAATTTTGATTTGAATCATAATATTGCTGATTTAGGCAATTTTGAAAATAATGCGCTGGGAAAGACAGAAAGCAATAATCAAAATGAAATAAACATACCCTCACAAAATACATCACTAAACATTGTTGAAAATAAAATTGAAGACCCAAGCATTTTGGCAATCAAAAATCTGCAAAATAAACTAAAAAGTGAAGACAATAAAAACCTGACATTAAAGCAAATACAAAAAGAAAACGAAACTGCATTTATAAGATGCGTTGGATTGACAATAGAGACAAAAAGCGACTTTGGCAAGCTTTACCATGGAAACTTGATGCTGGAATTGGGATGCACAAGAGTCGAGATTGGAATACAATCAATTTATGGTAATGTGCTTGAAGCAACAAACAGAGGCAACACAGTTGCTGACAACATTGAATCAATAAGGATTTTGAAGGATTTGGGCTTTAAGATAAATGCGCATTACATGCCGGGATTGCCTTTGACAACAAAGGAAATGGATTTGAATGGATTGAAACAATTGTTTGAAAATCCTGATTACAAGCCGGATATGCTGAAAATATACCCATGCATGGTGATGGAGGGAACAAAGCTTTATGATGACTGGAAAAATGGAAAATTCACACCATTGGCAACAAAAGAGGCTGCAGAGATAATAGCAGAAGCAAAAAGATTTGTGCCAAAATGGTGCAGGATAATGAGGGTCCAAAGGGACATTCCTACATTTGCAACAGCATCCGGAGTAGATAGAACTAATTTAAGACAATACGTGGAAAAGATTTGTAAGGAAAAAGGAATTAAGTGCAGATGTATAAGATGTAGAGAGGCGGGAATTAATAAACTTAAAAATAATAACATTAAATTGGAAAATATGCAAATAAAAGTTGTAAAATATGAAGCTTCGCATGGCAAAGAGTTCTTTATAGCTGCTGAAGACAAAGGGGCGGATGTTTTATTCGGTTATTGCAGATTAAGATTCCCTTCACAGTACTTGAGGCAAGAAATAATAAAAGATTCTGCACTAATAAGAGAACTTCATGTGTATTCGGCTGCTGTCCAGATAGGTAAAAAGTCAGATGATAGCTTTCAGCATAAAGGTATAGGTAAGCAGTTAATGGCAAAAGCTGAGGAAATAGCAAAGCAGAACGGAAAAGACAAGATGGTTGTTATTTCTGGCATCGGTGCTAGAGAATACTTTAGGAAGCTGGGCTACGGGCTGGAAGGATGTTATATGGCAAAAAAACTGTAAAAAAGAAAAAGTTTATTAGGGAGTTATTTCAGTTTCTAATTCAAGGTTTGGGAAGAGAGATTTAGTCATGACAAAAGAGAGCATAACAGTGATGGCGCCCCCCGATTCTGAAAGAGCCGGTTCTATGTACGCAGGTGGTTCTAATGGGCATACCAGGGTAAATGGGCATTCCCCAAAAGGGAATAATGCATCTCCCCGCTTAAATTTCATGGGAAAAGTTGCTACCATTCTCTCTCCAGAAATATTCTATGTGGCAAATCCTGCATCAGACCATAGTGAAATTCAGCATCCTTCGTTGGAAGAGATTATAGCATTCGGGCTTCGAACAAAAAGACTGCCAACTAATGGAAAGGTAACATTTGTCGGAAGTGGAGGGGCTGCAAAGGGTTACTGGGTTCTAGGATTTGTAAATGAACTAAAAAAATACATTAAGATTGATAAGTATCTTGTAACTTCAGTTCCAGCTCTTCTTTCAATAGGGGAAGTTGCAGGTCCAGAGAAGTTAGAGACATTAGCAAAGAAGGTGCCTGAATTGCTAAAAGAAAGGGAACATCATAGGTATGTTAGAATCGCAAAAAGAATGGCAACCCTATTGACTGCAGGTTATTTTAGGAAGCCACTAGATTCGGTAGGCAAGCTTTGGAACTTATTAGAAGCTGAAGAAATTCAAAGGGAAGATGGTACTTCAATAAGAAGCCCAAAAGGTATAGTAACAGCAGAACCACTTGAGGCGGCAATAAAGGAGTTAACAGGAGAAAAAACATTAGCAGATATAGGTAATTTCACAATCATGACAATGGATTACATCAAAAAAGGGTTTGTTGCTCTGGGGAAGGAACACCCAGATACTCCATTATATCATGCAGTTCCCGCAGGCATTGCGCTCCAAATGATAATGCCATACAAAAAATATAACGGAAGTTTGCTCGGAGATGCAGGCCCGTTGTACTATTTCCCACTTCTAAAAAAATATATAGATAAAGATACCACAACTATAATTGGAGTTGATCTTAATTTTAATAATGATAATCACAATGGGCTCCCGCCCTTCATGGCGGATAAGGCACAACAAGAACATATAGCAGACATCGAGAAGACACGAGAACGGGTTGCAAATTTTACTCTTGCAAGTGTTGAAGAACTACTTGAAATCGGAGATTACTCCAAACAAATGCTTGCATATTTTGCTCCGAAAATTGACAATGTGCCTTCAGGAGCCATCGACATTCCAAAACCACAAAGGGAAAGATTAATTGAAGAGGGAAAACAAGCAGCCAGAGCTTTTGTATCAAGGCTAAGACAACCTGTCTGGAATATACCTTACAGTTTTCAATATGCCACGTAAATTTTGATAATGTTTATATTCGGTGTTTGATTCTTTCTTTTAATGCACCTCAAACAATTCCCAAACGCTTCGGAAATAGTCTTCAAGCCCAAATTCATAGAGCGCTATTCGAAGCTTACGGACTGGGAAGAATTCAAAAAAGTTTCATTGTCTTTCTTAAGGCGCTCAATAAGGGTTAATACATTAAAAATTTCAATAAAGGAACTAAAAGAAAGGCTGGAAAAAAAATGGAATCTGGAGCAGGTGCCATGGTGCAGGGAAGGCTTCTGGATTGAGCATGGCAAAAAGGAAAGAAGAGATGTCGGGAATTTAATCGAGCATTCTCTGGGTTATTTCTACCTCCAAGAAGCGGCATCAATGATTCCGCCGATTGTTCTGGAGCCAAAGCCGGATGATATTGTTTTGGATGTTGCTGCTTCTCCTGGAAGCAAGACAACACAAATTGCGCAATACATGCAAAACAAGGGCATTCTGATAGCAAATGACTACACATATGAAAGGATGAAGCCGCTGTCAATCAATCTGCAAAGATGCGGTGTTACAAATGCCATAATTACCTTAATGGAAGGACAATGGTTCAAAAAATCAGGAATTGAGTTTGACAAAGTGCTTGTTGATGCGCCCTGTTCAGGCACAGGCACAATAAGAAAGAGCCTGAAAACAATAGGCATCTGGAACCCCGGCATGGTAAGAAGGCTTTCAATAACCCAGAAGCAGCTGATTGAAACGGGGTTTAATTTACTTAAGGAAAATGGAACTCTTGTTTATTCAACCTGCTCGCTTGAGCCGGAAGAAAATGAAGAGGTTGTTGATTTTTTAATTAACAAGTATGGGAATGCAAAATTGGAAGAAATAAAATTAAGCCTGAAAAGAAGCCCTGCAATCCTAGAATTTGAAGGCAAAAAATACAATAAAGAAATCAAAAAATGCTTAAGAATATGGCCGCAGGATAATGATACTGAAGGTTTCTTTATAGCCAAAATAAGAAAATCATAAAAATGCAATAAAGAAACTAACGAACGAGCAGCGACATGCGAGTGAGATTAGGTTTTTTGTGCGAGAGTTAGAAAATTTTAAGCCCTTACCCTTAAAGCCCTTCCGTTTCCGTTAAGCTGCAATTCCTTGATCTTTGTCCTTAAGAAGTCAATGGTTTTGGCGTTGTCCTGATGGTTTAGTATGTTGCCGCATTCAGGGCACCTGTACTCAAGGTCAACTGCTTTCTCAAATCCAACCCGTATGCATGCATTCGGGCATAAGTAAAAGTTGCCGACATTTGCTTCCTCTTCCTTTAACCTTACAGAATACTTGGCAAGCTTTTCTTTAGTGGTTTTGTCAAGCAATTCCTTGACCTTTTTCTTGTTGAAAGTCCAGTAGCTTATGTACCATCCCTTCTGCCTGTCCTTTTTCCTGTAATAGCTGACCAAGTTGTAGTTGTAAAGCCTGTAAAGAATGTTCCTCACATCATGTATGTCCCTGTCCACCTTCTCAGCAATCTTGAAGTCAGAAATGTTCTTCTTGTCCTTAAGGTACTCAATTATCCTTACGGAGTCTTCTCCGATTACTTCTTTAACGGTGTCGTATATTTTTGTGTTTGTCAGCTTCATTTTCCCTTGTTGTTAAATATCTCTTCCTTTTAAGGCCAAGCGCAGAAGAAAAGAGGTGATAGAAAAACTTCTATGCCCCCTTAAAAGGTTGGGATAAAATATAAACATGATTATCCCTGTTCTTTACGCTGCCTTTCCACCCCAATTTTCTCCAATATATGGCTCAAACTTATTGAATATAAACTGTGCAATAGGTTTAGAAAGCTATTGCAGTCGTTAAGAGGGCTTGTTGTATATAAACTTTGTTATCTTGTGGTATATATGTTTAAACGTAGATATTCTATAGTATAGGTTATATATAAAACTTTTGGTTTTGAGAGTAAAAGCTATTTAAATAAGTCTTTTTAACTCATGAATATGCCAAAAGAGAAAAGCTGCGGGGCTATAGTATTCACAAAACACAAAGAAGGCGTCAAATACCTTATCCTTCATTACGAAGCTGGCCACTGGGACTTTCCAAAAGGCCACATGGAAAAAAATGAAAAAGAGGAAATGACAGCCGCTAGAGAAATCAAGGAAGAAACAGGAATTGAGGACATTGAGTTTGCTGATGGCTTCAGAGAGGTTATGAATTATTTCTACAAAAGAGGTGAAGAAACAATGCACAAGGAAGTTGTTTTCTTTCTTGCCAAATCTGCAGCAGAAGAAGTAACAATATCAAAAGAGCATATTGGATATGCATGGCTTGGCTATGAGAATGCCTTCAAAAAGCTGACTTTTAACAATGCAAAGGAACTGCTGAGGAAAGCTGACAAGTTTATTAAAGAGCATTAAGTGGATTCTAACTAAATCTTTATATATAGATTAATCAATCAAAATAATATGCCGACTCATAACCCAGGCTTGCATCATTTCCACAGAAGGAAAAGAATTTATGCAAATCACGAACCTTACCCCCACCCAAACAAATGGAAAAGACTGATGGACAAATTGATTTATTTTGTTGGATTTATTGTACCATTGATGACCTTGCCCCAAGTCGCAAAGATATGGATTGACAAAAATGTTCAGGGAATCTCCGTTATAGCATGGGTTACTTACACTATAACATCACTATTCTGGGTTATTTACGGAGTAATGCATAAAGAAAAACCGATAATTGTATCTTCAATTTTGCTGTTTATATTGGATTTTTTTATAGTGATTGGTGTTATTATTTACCAATAATTCCGGGCATAATAAGCACCAAATATTTAAATACATCAAAATAAAAATTTGTTTCTATGAAAAACATTGAGGTTGCAGAGCTTCTCAATGAATTAGCGGATTATCTTGAATTTGAGGAAGACTCATTCAGGGTAAGGGCTTACAGAAAAGCAGCATTGGTCATTGAAGGGCTTTCAGAGGACATTGAGCAGGTTTGGAAGGAAAATAGGTTGGAAGATTTGCCTGGAGTGGGAGAGGGCATTTCAAAGAAAATTGATGAATTTCTGAAAACAGGCAAGCTGAAGTATCTTGCTGAGCTGAAGAAAAAAACGCCTGTTGACATGGAAAGCCTTGGCAGGATTGAAGGCATAGGCCCGAAAACAATAATAAAGCTTTACAAGGAACTAAAGATAAAGACTGTAGCTAATTTGGAGAAAGCAGCAAAAAAAGGCAAAATACAGAAAATCAGCGGCTTGGGACCTATTGTTGAGAGAAACATCCTGAAAAGCATAGAGTTTGCAAGAAAGACAAGCGAAAGAGTGCCTTTGGGTTTTGCATTGACAAGCGCAGAAGAAGTTGTGATTGCGCTGAAAAAGCTAAGGGAAGTGCAAAAAGCAAGCATTGCAGGCTCTACTCGCAGAATGAAAGAGACGATTGGCGACATCGACATACTGGCAACATCAAAAGTTCCTGAAAAAGTTATTAACTTCTTTACAAAAATGCCGAGTGTTGCAGATGTGCTTGCAAAAGGCCCTACAAAGTCTTCTGTTAGATTAAAAGAAGGAATACGGGTTGATTTAAGGGTTTTAGATGACAATATTTTTGGAGCTGCCTTGCTTTACTTCACCGGCAACAAAGAGCATAACATATTATTAAGAAGGATTGCAATTGAAAAAAGGCTTAAGCTGAGCGAGTATGGGTTGTTTGACACCAAAACCAATAGGCTTGTTGCAGGAAAAACAGAAGAAGAGGTTTATAAAAAGCTCGGCATGGATTTCATTGAGCCGGAGATGAGGGAGGATGAAGGCGAAATTGAATTAGCGCAGCATCATATGCTGCCAAAATTGATTGGCTACAATGACATAAAAGGGGACTTGCAGATGCACACTAAATGGAGCGACGGCAGCAACACAATAGGGGAGATGGCTTTGGCTGCAAAAAAGCTCGGGTATGGGTACATTTGCATAACAGACCATACCGGAAAGCTGGCAATCGCAAATGCGCTTGACGAGAAAAGAATTCATGAGCAGAAAAAAGAGATTGACAAAGTGAATAAAAAAATTAAAGGAATAACTGTTCTGCAGGGCGTTGAAGTCAACATAACCAATGATGGCTCATTGGACATGCCTAACAGGGTTTTGAAACAACTCGGCATTGTTGTTGCTTCCATCCATTCCGGATTCAAGAACCCAAAGGAAAAAATAACAAAAAGAATGATAACAGCGATGGAAAACGAGCATGTTGACATCATTGCGCATCCAACAGGAAGGCTGATAACAAAAAGAGAAAGCTACGATATTGACATGGATTCAGTTTTTGATGCTGCCAAAAAAACAAACACCGTCATGGAGATAAATGCATACCCGGAAAGGATGGATTTAAGGGACTCTCATGTAAGAGCTGCTGTAAAATCAGGTGTTAAATTGGTTATAAGCACTGATGCCCATAACAAAGACCAGCTTCATTTTATGAAATTAGGCATCGGAACTGCAAGAAGAGGCTGGGCAACAAAGAATGATATTATAAACACAAGAAATTTAAAGGAAATGATGAGGATGCTGAAGCACTAAGTTTTTATATAACCTATAATTTTTCTCAAGCAAACAAAAAGAAGGTGGCTTAATGATTAATGCAGCAATCAACGGCAGCGCAAATCAGAGATTTGCTGACCATCGATTGCTTCAGAATGTTATTGAAAAAGTAAAGGTGATTTGAGTGGTAAATGTAGCAATCAATGGCTTTGGCAGGATTGGAAGGCTTGTTCTAAGGGCAGGCATAAAAGACAAAAGCATAAACTGGGTTTGCGTCAATGATGTCACAGATGCAAAAACTTTAGCTCACCTTTTCAAGTATGATTCTGTGCACGGTAAGTATGATGGCAAGGTTGAGCACACCGATGATTCTCTGATTATTGATGGCAAGAAAACAAAAGTCCTGTCAATTCTTGACCCTCAAAAGCTGCCGTGGAAAGAGCTGAAGATTGATGTGGTAGTAGAGAGCACTGGCAGGTTTACAGACAGGGAAGGCGCGCAGCAGCATCTGAATGCCGGCGCAAAAAAAGTTCTAATTTCAGCACCAGCAAAAAATCCAGACATCACGATTGTCATGGGCGTGAATGAACAAGATTACGATAAAAGCAGGCACCACATTGTAAGCAATGCTTCATGCACAACAAACTGCTTAGCCCCTGTTGTGAAAATCCTTCATGATAATTTCGGGCTTAAAAGAGGATTTATGACAACAATCCATGCCTATACGGCTGACCAAAAGCTTGTTGATTCTCCTCACAAAGACTTGAGAAGGGCAAGGCAGGCTGCTTTGTCAATAATCCCTACAACAACAGGCGCTGCAAAAGCAGTAGCAGAGGTTATTCCGGAGCTTAAGGGAAAGCTTGACGGACTTGCATTCAGGGTTCCGGTTGCTACAGGCTCTGTGACTGATTTTGTCTGCGAGCTTGAGAAAAGCACAACAAAAGAAGAAATAAACAAATTGTTCAGGGACTCTGCTAAAAAATTAAAAGGCGTGCTTGAATACACAGATGAGCCAATAGTATCAGCAGACATAATAACAGACCCAAACTCCTCGATATTCGACTCAGAACTAACCAATGTCATTAATGGAAATTTTGTAAAAGTAATTGCATGGTATGACAACGAGTGGGGCTTCAGCGAGAGAATGATTGATGTGATTAAGCTGATTGGGAGATAGATTTATTCTTTTTTAATATTTGCCCCAATAACCTTCACAACAGCATTGAATATTTCTTTTGGCTTTTTAGAAGCATCAACATCAACAAGCAGCTTTTTCTTTTTGTAATGGTCGATTAAGGGTGATGTTTCCTGCTGGTAAACCTGTATCCTTTTTCTCACGGTTTCAGGCTCGTCATCTTTTCTAATAACAAGGGAGTTTCCGCATTTATCGCATACGTCTTTCTTCTTTGGCTTCATTGTAACCAGATTATACAAAGCTCCGCATTTGCTGCAGTTCCTTCTTGCGGTCAGCCTTTTTATAATTTCATCTTCAGTTGCAGCCAAGTTCAAAACCAAGCTTATGCTTTTCTTTAACTTCCACAATGCATTTTCAAGAAATTCGGCCTGGTCAGTTGTTCTTGGATAGCCGTCAAATATAAAGCCGTTTTTGCAATTTTCCTGCTTCAATGCCTTTTCAACCACTTTGTTAACAACCATATCGGGCACAAGCAATCCTTTCTCCACATACTGTATAAGCTCGCTGTTGCCGCTCTTTATCTCGTTCCTGAAAATGTCGCCTGTAGAGATATGCGGAATTTTAAATTTTTCAGCCAATGAGTCAGACAAAGTGCCTTTTCCAACTCCCGGCGGCCCAAATATTATTAGTTGCATTTTAACCCAGATAGCCCAAATCCTCTTTTATGTCATCTTCTTCTGTTTTCCATGAAGCCCTCATTTTCCTGACAAACATCAGCAGTTCCTGCTTTAGGGCTTTCCACTCATCAAACAGGCGGTTTATAAAATCAGCTTCGTTGTTTTCATTATGCTCTAAAGAGACCTCTATCGATTGCCTGTTAAAATTCATCAGTTTAGTGTACAGCTCATACATCTGCTTTTTTTCATCCTCATCAAAAAATTTGGTTTCATGCATTGCATAAAGGTTTGAGGTGTCAGGCTGCAGCAGCTCTTCCAGCATGGTTGAATAAAAATCAAGCTTTTCTTCCATTCTTCTGATTATGGCCCTAAGCAGGAAGCTTGTCTCCTCCAAGTCGCTCAGCTCAAACTCAAAGTCTATTTCCCTGAATTCGGGAAGCATGTGCTTCTTCTTCAGTTCAGTGTATTGCTTTTCTATTTCTTTGTTTGGCATTTTGTGATATAAGCCTCCGGAGGAAATTGCATCCTCGACCTGCAGATCCCTTGCATTGATACAAGTCTGCCGCAATAGCTACTATGCTACGGAGGCATAGGTTTCAGAATCGATATTTAATTTAAATAGGTTTCGAAAATCGACGATTTTCGGACCTTCCGAAAATCAGGCAATTGTGAGCAAGTTCGCGTGACTTGCGAAGTTCGCTTCGCTCGCTATGTCCCTGCTCACTCGCATTCAACTGATCAACTGATTTTTGATAGGTTGCGGTTAAGCGCCAAAATAAAATAAATTTATAAACATTGCATTTTTTATTTTAAATATGCTTTATGACAGAATAGCATGGCTTGGAATTGATTTTATTCCCATTGCCATAACTTATGTGCTGTCTTTTATTGCCCTTTTCATAGGCTCCGTAACAGACCTGAAGACGAGAGAAGTTCCTGACTGGGTAAATTATGGGCTGATTATTTCAGGGCTCGGATTAAATTTGCTGTTTTCAGCCATATACTCAAATTCTTTTTTTATAATAAACAGCATCATAGGCTTGGCGATATTCTTCGGCATTGCATATATCATGTTCTATGCAGGCCAGTGGGGCGGCGGCGACAGCAAAATGATAATGGGGCTGGGGGCAATGATTGGCATTGACGTAAGCTTCCAGGAGCCGCAGTTTTTGCTTGGTTTTTTTATAAATGCATTATTTATAGGCGCAATATATGGATTATTTTGGAGCATTTATCTGGCTGCTAAAAACAAGAAGAAATTTTTTATGGAGTTCAGAAAAATACTGCTTCAGAAAAATATTGTCAAGTCAAAAAAATTCATGATAGCCATTTTGGCTTTCTTGTTTGTAATATTTTTTTTGAACAATGCGCCTTCTATCAAAATCTTAATCCTTTCATTGGCATTTTTGGTTTTAACTACTTTTTACATGTGGATTTTTGCGAAGGCAATCGAAAAATCAGCAATGTATAAATTGGTAGAACCGGCAAAACTTACAGAGGGAGACTGGATTGTCAACGATGTTTATGTTAATAAGCAATATATTTGCGGGCCAAAAGACCTGGGCATTAGCAAAAGCCAAATCAGAAAACTGGTTGAGTTTTACAAAAAAGGAAAAGTCAGGAAAATCTTAATCAAAGAGGGAATCCCATTTGTGCCAAGCTTTTTGTTGGCTTTTGTTGTTACACTTATTTTTGGGAATCCGCTAATGTGGCTTGTTTAATTATATTTTTATAATCTGTTGTGCATATTGGGGCATTCTTCTATATAAAACTTCTCTGTTTGGACCAGTCAATACTACTTCAAGCGTCCTTATTGTTTTGCCAACATACTCAAATAAAAATGTGAGAACATCATTACTTGTTGCAATAGGCACACTAACTTTTACTCTCTTGGTTTCATCATTTTGACCGCTTAGCTGTTGCTTTTCTTGGTGGAATGCACTGGACACAGCAGCATCTATACTGCTAGAACTATATCCGATATGATTAAGAATGTCTGGTAATATCCCTCTGTGATCCATGCTATCTTAAATTTTATATTACTTATTCATGAATCTTATGGCAGCCTTCTCATCTGCCTTGTGAAATACTCTTCTTCCTCTTCAGAAATTACCTTTTGCTTTGGAGCATGAACTCTTGGCTTTTTCTCCTCTTTCTGGAAATAGCCAACATTTTTTGTCTGCTCTTTTAGCTTGAGCTCGACAGTCGACATTTCCTCTTCGCTTAATTGCTTAGGCTGCCATTGCAAATTGATGCCGTCATTCTCTTTTCTTGGAATGATATTAATGGTAAAATGAGCAACAGTCTGGCCGGCAGGAACACCATTTGCAACAAATATGTTTGTGCCCTGCACCCCAAGGCTTTCAAATATCGCGCTTGAAATTTTATTGGAAACCTGAAAAAGCCTTCCTATCTCAGCATCAGGCACCTGCTCAATTATTGGATAGTGGTTTTTTGGCATTACAAAGCAGTGCCCGGGATTAGCGCCGTTGACATCAAGCACAGCCATGGCAAATTCATCTTCATAAATTTTCTTTGAAGGAATATTATTTCCAACAATCTGGCAAACCACACATGCTTCCCTTGCTGCCATTATTTAACACCCAGTATCCTTGAAAGGTTGTCAAGGTCAATGCTGCCTTTAGCTTCCTTTTTTTCCGGCTCTTGTAGCTTAAATGGAATTACGGACTTCTCCTCTTCCTTTGCAACCGCTCCGCCTAATGCTGCAATCAGCTTGTTGCCAACAGCCTCAATTTCTTTTTGCTCCATTGTCTTTTGCGGCAATACAAAATTAATGCCGTCATTCTCTTTTCTTGGTATTATATGCACCATGAAATGCTGCGCCCGCTGCCCTGCCGCAATTCCATTGGCAGCAATGATGTTTGTTCCTTGGGCATCAATTGAGCGGAGCATGGAGTTTGACAAAGCTTTTGCAACCATGAAAACATGGGCAACTTCATCATCCGGGACTTGCGGCATGATGGAATAGTGCTCTTTGGTTAAAAGAAGAACATGGCCCGGGTTGGAAGGGTTTATATCAAGAATGGCTATTGTTTTTTCGTCTTCATAAATCTTTCTTGACTGCACCTTGCCTGCGACAATCTGGCAGAATATACATTGCTTTTTCTGGAATTCTTTCAGCTCTTCCGGGCTCATATTTTTTATTTTTTCCTGCAATGCCCTTAATTGCTCCTGGCTTATATTCTGCTCTGCCATGGTTTTGAAATTTTATTTATGTTTTATAAATATTGCCATTATGGATTCTGACAAAAAACATTCCCGATGCAGCACTGCCCACCTCTACATTGATTTTGCGCTAAATTTTCCCCTCTGCAGTCATAATACAAAGAGCCTTTTTTGCCGCAGCTGTCAAACCAGTATATCTTGTCTCTCTCTGCACATCTTCTTTCAACATTTGGTGTGCATTGCTCTTGGCATTCTCCATCTTTGCATTCTTCACCAGATTCGCAAGTTTCATAAATTTCTTCCAAATTGCTGCAGCTGTCAAGCCAATAAGCATTATTTCCAACACAGGTTTTTCTAGCCCTGCTCTGGCAGAATTGTGAAACATGGACATTGAAGCTAGCTGCATCTCTAAATTCCCCGTCATCAACCTGTATGGTAATTTTTGAGGCTCCATCTATGTTTTGCTTTACCTCGCAATCCATGTGCTTTTGTTCGTTAATAACACAATCAACTAAATTAGAATTTGTTTGGTCTATTATTGTATAAATAAGATCTTTTGGCTCTGTTTCTTTGTCTTGAGCAAATCTCCAAATATTTGTGATAACGTTCCTGTGCAATTTAATGCCTGATAGTGTTATATCATTCAAGCCATTTATTGCTGGAGCTGTGTTGAATTCAGCGTCCTTTTCTTTTTGCTCTTCAATAAATTGAGCAACACCAAGCCCCTTTATTGCATCCCTGCACTCGTCATCAAGATTGATGCTTAATTTGTAGGAAATTTTTTGCTCTTTGCCTATGCCATCAAAGTGCCACATTATCAATGGGTCGCTCCTTATTTCCACATCGCCTTCCACATTTTCAGCAAGGTACTCATTTAAGTCTTCAATGCAGGTTTTTGGTATAAACTCAACGAATGAAAAGTCTCTGATTTCCTGGCCCTTTTTTGGCCTTATTAAAATCTCAACATTGGTTATGCCGTCGCAAAAGGTGAATTTCCTGAACAATTCAACATTCTGTTTTGTTAATCTTATTTTTTGCACTTCTTGGTTAAAATCAGTCGGGCAGTTCTCGCAGCCAAATTCAACCGCTTCCCTTATTATTCTTTTCGAGTCTTCTTCACTTATCTCAATTGGTATGAATGTGCACTCTGGCTGGTCGCATGAGCTTGCAACTTTGGCAGAGTTTCCAGCGCCCTCTATAAAGAAGGATATCCTGTCAAACTTTGGGGTAAAGCATATGTGGTAAGGATACAACATTTCCAAATTTCCTGCGTAGAACGAGCGCTTGACCTCGCCTTCTTTGACTATAAACACATTATTGTTGCCGCTACTCTCAATGGAGTCCTTGATAATCGGGATTTCTTTGAAGTCTTTGGAATTTATATTTCTGTTTAAATCAAAAAAATATATCTGGTCCGCTTTGCATGGTACGTCATAGCTCTGCAGCTCTTTTGCGCCAAACCTCACGCTTTTGTCCAAATTTCTCAAGTCAATCTCAAACTTTGCGATTTCCGTCTTGCAGGCTCTTTCCTTTACTACATTGACCAGATTATAGCCTGCAATAAGTATGACAACGGAAAATACGCCAACCATGCCGTACTTGAAAACTTCCCCTATAATCTGGGCTTTCCTTGGCTTCATCACCCTTTTCTCAAACTTTTTTATTTTCCTAATTGCATTGACAAGCTCGTTGTCTATGGGCTCCGACCACTTTCTTTTGTGGTATTCCATAACTATCTCGTATAAAAACATTAAGTACCCGCCAACATAAAAAAGTATAGACATTATGAGGAAAAACACCAGCACTATGAATATCAAAAAGTGCGGAATGAATATTTCAAGCAATTTTTCGTCATAAAAATCAAGCAGGCCGCTGAAGAAATAGAATATGTACAAAGCATAAAATACAAGGCCGCCGATAATTGAAAGCGCATACAGCTCCCTTTTAACCTTTGGCTTCGAGCTTAACAGGTAGACAGCCAATCCGAATATTATTGATATTAATGAGACGGCAGTTATCACCGTGGTTTTATTCGGAAAAAATTTATCCAGAACCGATTTGCTTTCCAGCAGCGAGGCTGATAGGATGTCCACTCCGCCTAATGATATCCCTTCCCTTGTTGATAATTCAGTTATGGGAGATATGGCATAGCCAGGCAGCAGCATATAAGCCGCAGCTGATGAGTAAACGAAAAACAAAAAAACCCCGTTAAAGTGCAATTTTTTTTGTGAAAACATCTGCATCCAGACAAGTGCAGGAATTAGCAAAAATACTATGAGCGACAATGCATTAAGCGCATAATCAATGAATAACGGTATTGCAGCAAAGCTTGGCATGCTTTTTGCATCTTCCAGAAACAATTTTAAAAATGGGGTATGCCCGCTTTTCAAAAATTCAAGATAGAAATTTTCCTTTAGGAATATCAAAGAATACCCAAATACGCCTAAATCTGACAGCGCATGCAATATCAGCAATCCAGATATCGCCAAGGGCAGGGTTTTTTTGTAGTGGAATAATGAAATAAATCTTCTGTACCATCCGGAGCTAAAGTCGCCGATCTTAAAGATAAAATTGCTTGGGTGGAATTTTTGGTGATGCTTGGCTATTTTATATACAAAAAATACAATGCCGATTGCTATTACCGGATCATCTATTGTAAATTCAAGCCATTCCAGAATTGTATTGTAGACAAAATAGTAAAACCCAAGCAATAAACCAAATACCAATAGGAATTTTATTGGATTGTTTTTAGGATTCTTCTGGTAAAATGAATATAAAAAGCTTGGATGCGATATCTCAATTTTTTTAGTCAGGTACAGGCTAACCATAAGGATCCCAATAATGCCAATGTAGAATGAAAAGATGGTGGCTGCAGCCAAATTATCTGAAAAGAAAACGTAAAAGTTGTTAACAAATGTTATGATTTTGAATTTGAATGCATTCAAAGATGTGTAGCTTATCATATCCTTGAAGAACAGGGAAAAATAGGAAACTATAATTATTGAATTTGCAAATCTTGAAGTTTTTCCAAACAAAATGGAGGTTATATCCATCTTATAAAAAAGGTAGGAAAATAATACAAAGCTGACAGTGTGGTCAATCCAGTCCAAGTCGGCAGGCACGCTTGCAAAGTAGCCTACAAGCCCTATAACCATCAAAGCCCCTACCAAAAACTCCGTTATGCCGAACTCAAGCTTTTTAAGAACCTCTTTTGCAATCATTGCTGTTCCATAATTTTCGCATGTTTTTTGACTAATAGCTTAAATACAATTGGGGCTAAAAATGTGCTGAATAAAGCTACTGTGATTATTACAGTAAATATATCAACAGTTATTAATCCGCTATTAAGCGCCAGCGTGGCTATCACAATCTCTGTATCGCCCTTTGGAATAACCCCCCATCCTATTATAATGCCTTCTGTCAAAGTTCCCCTGCTTAACAAAACGCCAATAATCGTTCCGGTTAATGTGCCAAGAATATCAATTAGGATAAGGACAAAAATCAGAAGTAAGCTGGAAGGCAGAGTTGTTATGCTTGTGTTAAGCCCTACATTAACAAAGAACAAGGGTATGAGGAAGCCAAAGGATATGATGTGTATTGAGTGCGAAATCTCGTTTTTTCTCCAAGGCTTTCTGCCTTCTCCTGTAAGAAGAGTTTGCCTTACAAGAACTCCGGCTATCAATGCCCCTATCAGCGAGCCTATCCCGAAAAGCTCTGAAAGATAAGACATTAAAAGAACTATAATCAGGGATCCCATAAACAGCGTTGATTTGGAATTGTCCCTTTCAAATATTTTTAAAGCAAAAGGTATCAATAAAATTCTTGATAGAATAATGATTCCAACAAAAACTAGTATGCCCAAAACCAGTTTTTGAAAGCTGGCCTGTCCCAGAGAAACAGAATTAAAAAGAAATAAAATAAAGCTTATAAGCAATAGTTCAAATACATCATCAACTGTTCCTGATGCTATTATAATATTAGCTATCCTGCTCTTTAAAATTTTTGCTTCTTCCAGAATATCCAAGGAAATGGCCTGCGAACTTACTGAAACAGAAATGCCGATTATTACTGAGGTTGTGTTATTAAAATGAAACAAAAATTTGCCAGCAAGAAACCCCGCAGTCAATGGTATCAGTGTATTAAAAACCGCTATCAGGGAAGACTCCCTAAAATTTTTCCTGAATTTTTTAAGATTTATCTCCAGACCCACAAAGAAGAATAATAAGATTATGCCTATGTTTGTGATAAATGAAAAAACAGGAATTATCTGCTCTGTGAATAATAAGTTCTTTATGAGAGGAATTCCTAAAACTACCCCTGCCAGAATCTGGCCGATTACTCTTGGCAGCCCAAAATGCCTAAAAATCTCTGAAATCAGATATGCAAGAAGCAGCGCAATAAAAATTACTAGTAATGCATTTGTCATTTTTAATTTTCAGCTAACTTATGTGTATTTATACTTTTCTTTTGCTGGAAACCTTTAAGAGCTTTCTTGATAAACTCTAGGCTCAGGCGTTATTCGGTCAAAAATTTCAATAACCCACCAGTATAGCGGGAAGAACAACAGTATAGCTAAACAGGTTTGAAAATCAAATTTTATGACATTATATACTATGGGGGTTGTCATAACCAAAACGTATGTAATCCATCGTATCCTGCCTATGTAAAAAACAATCCTTTCAATTTTTATTCCCGCTATGATCACAAAAACACCATATATGAGAACTGCCAATGAAAGAAAGAATTTTATGAGCACCCCAAATGTAAGTCTTATAATCCCTTCAGAAATAAGCCTATATAAGTACCTTGCCCAGTCAACGCTTGCAAGTATTGGCATTACTCCATTCCCAATGGCATTTCCAAAGCTTGTGCCGTGCTTTTCCATAAAAAACTCCGTAAAGAACCAGTTAATCCATATTGGGATAATGATCCAAAACATCTCCGGCTCTTGTAAAGGGGCTGCAAAAATTGACAGCCAGTGCAAAAATAAGCCCCATAACGAAAACAATACAGATAACACAATGCTTCCAAAGCTAATAAATATCACCTGTTCTTGACTTTTTTATAAATGACTATAAAAATCTGTTGAATTTTAAATAAATATATAAAAGTTAATGAGTTAACAATTTAAACATGGCAAGGATTGTTTTGGACCTGACAAAAAGCATAGATGAGAATGCTGCTGCCTATTTTGAAAAGGCAAAGAAAATAAAGAAAAAGATTGAGGGAGCGGAAAAGGCGCTAAATGACAGCATCAGGAAGCTTCGTGAGCTTGAGCTGAAAAAGGAAAAGATAATCCTTGAAAAGTCAAAGCAGGCAAAGCTGAAGGAAAGGAAGCAGGAATGGTACGAAAAGTTCAGGTGGTTCATCAGCTCTGAAGGGTTTTTGGCTGTTGGCGGAAGGGACGCTACCTCTAACGAGATTGTTGTGAAAAAGCACACTGATGCAAATGATATGGTGTTCCACACAGACATGGTTGGAAGCCCTTTTTTTGTTGTAAAAAGCGAAGGAAAGTTAATTGGAGAAAAAACAAAAGAAGAAACTGCTGATGCTACATGCACTTTCAGCAGGGTTTGGAAGCTTGGGCTGCAGACAAGCTCTGTTTTTTATGTAAGCCCGGAGCAGGTAAGCAAAAAGACAAAAGCGGGAGAATACATGGGCAAGGGCGCTTTCATGATTTATGGCAAGGCAAATTATATTGGCAATAAGGTAAATTTAGCAATCGGAATTAATCAAAGCCAGCAAATAATGTCTGGGCCTCTTGACGCAATTAAAACAAGCTGCGATAATTATGTTGTTTTAATCCAAGGTGATGAAAAAGCAAGCTCGGTTGCAAAATACATCCAGCACAAGATAGGGGGCACAATTGATGAGATAATAAGAGCGCTGCCAAGCGGAGGGTTTAAGGTTAAGAAGGAGTAAAAATAATTATTAATTAACAAAATATATAAATCAAGGTGTCTGGCAGAAAAGGATATGGAAAATCTTATAGAAAGATTTGACGGAAACTCAGATGCCAAGGAAAAGATAAGCCAATTTATTAATTCCTAATGACTATCTCATCACAGGACATGAGGATTTTGGAGGCAAAAAGCAGCATCCCAAGGTCCGTTTTAATGGAAAATGCAGGCAGGGCTGTTTACCGGACAATAAAGCAACGGTTTGATTTAAAGGACAAAAAAATTCTTGTTGTGTGCTACCACGGCAACAATGGAGGGGATGGATTTGTGGCTGCAAGACATTTGTGTGATGAAGCGGAAACAGACATCCTTTTTATTGGCGATGAATCAAAATTTAAAAAAGAGGCATTGAGTAACTTCAAGAAGATTGAGCACAATGAGAAAATCCAGTTTCTTGTTGATGATGAAGTGGATTTTGACGCTTACGACATAATTGTTGATGCAATCTTGGGCACCGGGATGCAAGGCGGGCTTAACAAAGTAATTTCTGCTGTTATAGATGAGATAAACAACTCAAAAGCATACAAAGTTTCTGTTGACATACCGACTGGACTGGACCCGGACACTGGAGTTATGGTTGACAAATCGGTTAATGCAGACTTGATTGTTACATTTCATGACATTAAAAAAGGGCTCGAAACAATGCAGGAAAAGACAGTTGTAGCTGATATTGGATTGCCTAAATAAAACAAGCAAAATGAACTTCATAACAAAATTACAAATAAAACTGCCTGATAGAAGAAAGGACAGCCATAAAGGGGACAATGGCATGGTTCTTGCTGTTGGCGGCTCAAGGGATTTTGCTGGAGCTATTGCATTGGCAGGGCTGGCAGCATTAAGAAGCGGCTGCGATTTGGTCAAGGTTATTGCGCCGGAAAAGGTTGCATGGGCAATAAACACCTATTCTCCAGATTTGATAACTATGAAATTAAAGGGAGATTATTTTAACTTAAATCATTCTGATATCATTAAAAAATCAATGGAAAGATTTGATGTTTTGCTGATTGGTAACGGAATTGGGTTAAGCAAAAGTACAAGGCAATTCTGCAAAAAAACAATAAAAATCATTAAAAAACTAAAAGTCATTGATGCTGACGCTATTAAGTCAATTTCAATGAATGATGTGAAAAACTCCATAATCACCCCGCATTCAAAAGAGCTGGAATATTTTTTGATTAATTCCAAAATCAATAAAAATATTATTAAAAAAATCAGCAATACAAAAAATATTCAAAAAAAATCACAATTAATAAAAAAAATAACTCAGAAATTTTTGAATAAAAGCAACATAATTCTATTAAAAGGTAAAATTGACATTATTATTTCAAAAAATAAAATTTTTTACAACAAAACAGGCAATGCAGGCATGACAAAAGGCGGCACAGGAGATGTCTTGGCTGGATTGTGCGCAGGATTTCTGGCGCAAAGCAAGGACCTGTTGCAGAGCGCAATCAATGCAGCGTATTTTAATGGCATGATTGGCGACATTTTACTGAAAAAGAAAAAAGGGTTTACGTTTCTTGCATCAGATATGGTTGGGGAGATAAAGAGGATAAGGGCCTATTCCTGAACATACTCAACGCCAAGGGCAAGGCAAATCTCAGCTTTCTTCAGTTCCTTGCCGATGTATGCTGCATGGTCAAGCACCTTGAACCAGTTCTTGCTGTGCTGGTCATTAAACTTGAATATTTCAACATACAAGTCCTGGGCTCTTTTGCCCCTGAATTCTTTAAGAATTGTGTGCTTGTAGTCGCAGATTCCAACTCCTATTTCATGGGTGTCCCAGTAAATCCTTATCAAGGTGTAGCAGCCGTCGTCATTTCTGTGGTCTTTGTAGTCGTCATACGGCTTTGTGCGTATCACTTCAAAATCATCGGCTACTTTCTTGTCCTTCACCCATGCGGGCTTGTCTATCGCCATAGCTGAAGCGAATTTTACTCAATTTAAAATTCTTTTGTTTTGACTGCTTAAGCTCCAAATTCCGAAAGCTTTAAATACTATTAATTTAAATATTTTTTAGATTATTTTTAAAAATGTTAAAAATACTATTTAAAATACTATTATCAAGATGGTAAAAATCCAAAAGCTTCCTTCCGGGCAGCTTGTAATCACAATTCCAAAGCTTATTGCACAGTATGAAGGAATAAGGAAAGGCATGGAACTGGAATTCAGGAAGCACAAAGACGGCTTCATACTGGAAATTTTGGATAAAAGGAAAAAAGGTGGTTGAACTTGAGAATAGAAGATCTGGCAAAAATGTTAGGCAAGACAAGAACCGAAATTGAGGAAATGCTCAAGGCGCAGGACGTCATTGAGCTGAACCTGAGTGAAAGAAAACAAAAGTACAGGGAAGAGGATGATTTCAGGATTTTTGAATAAAATTATTAAGTTCAAACAGCAGGTTTAATAAAGAGAACTTCCTGAAAATTTAGGAATATCAAAAGAGGGCAAATGGCAACTGATGCAGAGCTTAAGAAACATGGATTTGAGGAAAATGAGATAAGCGAGGAATTTAGAAGCTCTATCATTAAAACAGGATACCCTGCTCCTGCAAGGAGGTACAGGCTTCATTATGAAGGTTACAACATTTCCATTGAGGAGCCTTATTTCTGGACTTTGCATTACTTAAGATATTTCGGCGGCTTTCCGAGGATTGACAAAATCACCGATATATTCGCAGCTGCTGAAAATTCCGCTTTCTTTGGAGCGTCACAGCAAAGGCTTGGATTGCAGCAGGACAAGGTAAGCCAGTTTCTTGCCACAATAGGAAAGATGGTAAGGGAATTGTTCCAGCTTGTCAGGGAAATGAGGATTCTTGACGAAAGATTGAGTTATTATGCTGATTCTTACACAAACAGCCCAAGCGCTGAAAGCGCTGAAATAACATTAAAAGGAATATGGGTTGATTTGGTGGAGCAAGGCGCAAAGAATCCAGCTTCTGTTTACGGCATGGCTAGAGAAGTGCAGTTCACAACATTGCCGGATCTGTTTTTTGCCACGCATCCAAAAAAGCAGGAGGATGTTGATATTGTTGTCGAAAGGGAAAGAGGCCAGTTCAACAGGAAGGTAAGGGAAGTTTTGAAAAGAAAATTGAGAAGCTTTTTGGCATGGAAAGAGCACACATATGAAGAGCTGAAGAACAGGAGAAAGTTTACTTTAAAGTATTTGCGGCAGCACTTTGAGATAATAAGAATGTACATGACATGGGTTAAGCCTTACTTAAAAAACATACAAAGGCTGCAGCTTGACCAGTCAAGGATTGATACTCCTGACTTAATAGTTGCTTTTGAAAGCTCAATGATTGAGGTGGAGATTTTGGCGATAAAGCCAGCCGGAATGGTTAACCAGTGCATTCTAATGCATTACCTTTTCAGAACAAGGCCTGAAATGAGCTATTCGCAGGAATACCAAAGAGGGCCTTTGCATCTTGGCAGGGTAGAAATGGACTTTAGGGCATATGCATGGACAGACAAGGAAATTGAAAATTACAAAAAAATGAGGGAGCAGGAGGATTTGCAGCTGCTCGGGGTTATTGACGGCTCTGTGAAAGCTGCTCTGGAGGCATTAGGCGATGAGCTGATGCGATATTTAAAAGAAGCAGGAGAGGAATTTGAAGAGAGAAAGGAAATTCCCAAAGCCCCCCCTAAACGCTCAGGCCCTTTTATGTCTGTTTTTGCGGGATTCGCGGAATTGTTCACATCCTTCAAAATGAACAAATCGCTTAAGCAGGCAAGGAAAAAGCCAACACAGACAGACCAATTAAAAATGGCAATCACAAAGCAAAAAGCGGAGGATACTGTGAAAAAGGTAATGTGGAACACTTATCATCATTTCAAGAAGCAGCATGATATGCTGAACTGGTGAATTAGCAAATTATTGAAATCAATAACCTTTTATACATGTGTCAAATAAGTTTTAAAAAAAATGTTATCCTGAATTTGCCTGATGTAAAATGCACAAAAAATCCAATCTCCAACTTTTTTTAGGCTCATTTATTTTTATTATTGCCGCTTTATTTGGATTAACTTTTATTAATCCAAATATAACAGGACATGTACTTGTAAATATTAATAGGCAAAATTTAAATATTATGATTAATGAAAGCCAAAATTTTCTTTTAACTGCCGATAATGAAGAGCATTTTACTATAACTTCATTTAAGATTTCAGGAAACATTACTGGAAACGGCAGGGTCAAAATTTATATTGATAATGGAAGAGGGCAAAGACTTCTAGTTTACAAGAATATAGCTAAAAATAGTGCCGAGCAAAAGAGCCTTCCTAAGATAACCGGAGCGGTGACAGAAAAAATAAAAAAAGAAAATGCAAATGATGAATGGCTGGTTATAAAGCCCATAAATACTCTATTGGAAAAAGAAATTTTTGACGAAGTCGGAAGTGATGAGTCTTTAGTAAATGGGCAATTTGCAGAACAGTGCATGGACACGTGCTTTATGAAGATGCAAATATCTAGAAACATCGCTTATAGATTTATCTTCTTGGTTGAACACGGGAACACTTTAAAAATAAATGAGATAGTCTATCGGACTGAGGATTAATTAGTTATAGTAAATGTCCCAAATACCGGCAAAGCTAAATTGCCGCTTGTGTCATTTGCATTGATAATATGGTTATATGTTTCAGAAGCCAAGCCAGCTGTGTTGTATGTATACTGCCATAGTCCTAAAGAGCCTGTTGCAGACACCTCTACATCATCAACACGGCAGTATTCAGATACAGCCCCTGCTTCGCACATAAAGCGAATCCTGAAATTAGGATTTTCATTAGCAGATGTTGGCAGTGAGAAACTCTTAAACACGTAATTTGCATTATCCTGGCTGCTTACATGCTCAAGTGTATTCCATGCATTGCCATTAAACCATTCTGCAGAAAAATCATCTGCTGCATCTAAGCCAATTAATTTTCGATTGTAGTTTACAGTAATTCCACTATAGCCAACTGTGCTTATAGATTTTTCCAAATAAGTTGGATTGCCAGCTCCTGATTGTTGGGATTGCGCATGGTATACGCCATTTAATGGGTTTTGAGTTGAAACTAGCCAAGGATTGCCTTGACCATATACAACCCATCCGTTAGTTGCAAAGTTTCCAGATTCAAAGGTCTCAACTAGCAAGTCTTTTGGTCCACTTGATTCCTGTGTCATAAAATAATCAGTGTTTAGTATATTGACCCAAACTTTATTTACAGCTACATTATCGCTTAGATCAGCTTTAATTAACAAAGGTGTGCCTGCAATTAAGGGATCAGGCATGTCAATAATTGAGTTTATAAGTGGAGGTGTTCTATCAACACTTGGATCATCATCAGGCGCTTTTGTTATTGGTTTTTTTAATAACCAGTCCATGCCTGTCCATAAAAACGGCCAGTCTGAATGTTCATAGCCATCAATGAGTTCATCAGCGAAGTTTGTGTTATCCCTGCTGCTGTCTTCCTCAATTTCTGGATGGGGCCCAACAAGCAGTACTCTGCCTTGGCCATAATTAAAACCTATAACTCCTGGCTTGTTATTAGCTAAAGGATTGCTTGGAACTATCCACGATGCAAAGACCTGCATTTCCTGACCGGGATTAGCAAGGAAGTAAGGTTCGCCATAATACAAAATATCTCTTTGTGCAGGCTCATAAATATTTGCAGGATGAGTTTGATTAATATTCATAGTCGTCATTACATAATTGGGCCATGGCGCAATTTCATCTATTGGCCCGACGCACCTGCCGGAGAACATATCCAATGGATAATCATAAGTCTTCCCCTCCCAGACAACTTTGTCGCATAAGAGGTAAGCTCCAGCGCTCATTCCGATATAAGCGCCGCCCGAGCTGATGAGATTTTTAATATTCTGCCGTCCGGTCGCGCTGATGTCGCGCTTGTAATCAGCAGCCCATCCGCCGGGAAAGAATATTCCCCTGTACAGCGGTCTAAGGTCATTGCTGTTAATATCATTCTTGGCTATTTCTCTGTAAGTCAGATTTTTCCATGAAAGAAAACTTTCAAAGGCGGTAATGCTTGGCTGCCATGTTCCAGCTCCAACATAAACAGCAAAGTCAGCTTGCAGCGCATTAACATTCATCAAACAAATTAGCAAAGAAAAAATTAAAGCAAAAACAAATTTATTTCTCATTAAAATCACTTTAAGTTATATTTGACAAAAAAATACATACTTTAACATGCTTTATATATTTTTTGTTTTTATCAGCAATTTAGCCCAAATCTTGATTTAGGCAAATTTTTAGAAAGATTTATAAACTAATAGTACTATTTCTATACTAGTATAGCAATATATTAGTACTAAAATGAGAGTAGTCGCCTATAAGGGACAATACAGGGTAACAATTCCCAAGGATTTGGCTGAGGCAAAAGGCTGGAAGCCAGGAACAAAACTGAGGTTTGTTGAGGATACAGAGGGAAATATCATCCTGAAAGAGCTTGAAGAAAAAAAATGAAAAAAACCGTAAAAAAACGAGTTAGCAGTCTTGGAATTATATCTATTAATTTGCTATTCTTAATACTTTTATTGACAATAGTGTTGGCTGTGGATACAACACTGCCCATAACCAATTCGATAAACTCTTCCCCAAATCCATTAAGTGCAAGCGATTTATTAACCATAACCGCTAATGTTACTGATGATGTTTTGATCCAAAGCGTCTCTGTAGAGATAAACGGAACAAATTATTTGATGCAGCGTGTTGCTGCCGACAACACATCGTTATCAGACGACTTTGAATCAAGAAACTTATCAAACTGGACAACAAGTGGCGCAGGCGCTGTTTGGACAAATAGATCTGTTAATCCCTTTAGTGGTACTGTACATATAAGAGCAGAGCCTCAAAATCTTGGAGGAAGCTTTATCGAGAGAAACATAACAACTTTAGGCTACACAAACATAGATTTCAGCTTTTATGCTGCAACTAGCGGCTTGGATGCAGGCGATACTTTCCAAGTAGATTGGAATTATGGAAGCGGTTGGGTTAATCTGCTGACAACACATGCAAGCGGCTCAGATGAATTTTCAGGAGCAGCATCATACAAATTTTTTGGATTTAGCTTTAATGATAGCGCAGATGACAAAAACAACATCTCGATTAGGTTTGTCTGCATTGCTGGCGGCATTAATGAAGTGTGCGATGTGGACAATGCTAGCGTAACAAAAGTTCCTTTTGGAGATTTATGGAGTTTTGTTTATAATACTACTGGGCTAAGCGCAGGCTTGCATAATTATACTATATATGCTAATGACTCCAGCAATAACGCTGCATTGCCAATAAAAGGTAATTTCACAATAAGCGGTGCTGATGTAACACCGCCAACAATAATAGGCTCATTAAACAAATCAATTAACAGCATTTTACAAAATGACACAATAAATGCCACATTCAATGCAACAGATGAAACTGGACTTAATATAGGGCAGATATTAATAAACGACACAGGAGCATTAAGAATATTCAATTTTACTCTTTCTGGAGCTTCTTCCCAATTTTCCCAGAACTTTACAGTAAGTTGCAGTGCAGGCTGTGCTGTTAATGTAACTGGAAGGGTAAATGACACTGGTGGAAATTTCAGGCAGAATGAAATAATATTTGCAGTTTCTTCGGCAGACACGACCAAACCAACGGTTATTTTAGGCAAGCCAGACAATAATTACTACAATGACACTGATTTGTATGCTAATATAACCTTTAATGGCACTGCTGCTGATAACATAGAATTAAAGAATGCCACCCTATATCATAATGCTAGCGGGATCTGGAAAGGTAACTTATCGTCTATTGTAAGTGGAATTTCAGCCGGATTTAAATTTAGTTTAAACCTGACAAACGCAACATTTACATGGAATGTAGAGACTTGCGACACAGCTGGAAATTGTGATTTTTCAACAACTAATAGAACTGTTATTTTGAATTTTACAGGCATTGCAAATGCTTCAAATATCACAAGTGCAAATACTTTTTCTGTATTGAATTTTACTCCTGCAAATAACAGCGTTAATGTCTCATTAAAGCAGGATATAACTGCAACTTTCAACCAAGATGCTAATGTTTCCACAATAGACAATTCAACAGTTATTGTTAAAGACAGCAGCAATAATGCAGTAAGGGGCAAAATAAAATATTTCTCAGCTGAAAGAAGGGTAAGATTTAACCCTCACAGGTTTTTAAAAGAGAATGAAACATATGCTGTAAATTTAACTAAAGATATTAAATCTGATAATGGGACTAGTTTGAATTCAGATTTTACCTGGAGCTTTACAACAGAAATAAAAGATACAGACAAAGACGGAATTCTTGATATTGACGACACTGATGACGACAATGACGGCATTGACGATAGTGGCGATTTCTTAAAAGGAATTAATGCGTCCCATATAAAAACTGATATAGTCGGATTGACGGTAAAAGTTAATGATTCTACAAATATTAGTAAAAATTTTGATAAAAAAGAATTAGTTCAGTTTCTTGTTAATAACAGCGTAATTGTGGAGTTCAATTTTTCATTTGGACAAAGCAAGGCGCTAGATTTAACTAATATATCTATACAACAAAACGACAATTCATCTAAAGGCTCCATTATAATAAACAGTTTAATTGCCAATGCTACACTAAAAACATTCTATTTGGATAATTTGTCAAGTTATGATGGGGTATGCATAAAAGATGCGGATGTTGATGCAATTTCTGATATAAGCAATAATTGCAAAGGCTTATTTGAAACATTTGTAAAATGTCCGGGCAATGCAAGAAATTATAACTGCACGATCAATAGCACCCGGATTAAGTTAACAGGCTTAAATCATTCCGCTGCACAGCAGGCAAACGACAATGCCCCCCCCAATATTGATTTAATGAGTGTTTCATATAGCGGAACAAGCACTGTAAGTGCGATTCTAACTGTGATAACCGATGAAGATGCAATCTGCAAGTATGACTCACAAGACATATCATTTGGCAGCATGAGTTCTTCAATGAGCGGCAGCGGAACACAACATACAGGATCAATATCTTATGATGCAGACACCGCAGGAACATATTATACCTTATGCAAAGATGAGTTTGGAAATATAATGCCCTCTTCTAACTCAATTTCATTCAATGCAAATGTGGCAGAAATCAGCACAAATTCCGGTGGAGGGGCATCTGATGGAGGAGCATCTGCAGGTGCTGATAACAACATCTTAAACTTTAGCTCGTGCAATGAAAACTGGATTTGCGATGGCTGGAGCGAATGCGCAAATGATTTCCAGACAAGAAAGTGCTTTGATTTAAACAATTGCGGCATGCAAAATAGAAAACCAAAGGAATTCCAGTCTTGCAAGAAAGAATGTGAGGAAATTTGGCAGTGCGATAAGTGGTCAGTGTGCACTGAAAGTGTAAGAAAAAGAGGATGCTATGATGTAAACTCATGCTCAACAGAGGATTTTAAACCTAGCGAGTATGAAGAGTGCGAATTTATTGCAGAGTGCTATAATTTAATTCAAGATCAAGGGGAAGAGGGAATAGACTGCGGAGGTCCTTGCCCAGTATGCGAAACCTGTTTTGACAGGATGCAAAACCAGGGAGAAGAGGGAATAGACTGCGGAAATCCCTGCAGACCTTGCAGGACAGGCGATATCCTAACTGGGAAGAGTATTGCGATCTTTACAGAGCCTTTGCCAAAAATAAATTTGTTATTTATTTTTGTTATAGTAAGTGCTTTAATATTCATTGCATTTAAAAAAATTCCTGCAATTCAGGAAGTATTCAAAATCAAAGAAGATTCCTCCTTCGATAACAAGCATAAGATAATATCCAAACTAAAAGATAATTTTGGATTGGACAAAATAGAAGCCACAATGCCAAAAACTTATAATACTGGGGCAACAAAACTAAAAAAACAATGGTTTACAGCAAATCATTATCCCGCAAATAAAGCTGCTGATAAAGAACAAATTTTGAATAAATTCCAAGAGGCATATCAACATGGCAGGTAAAATTATAGGTATAATAAGCTTAAAAGGAGGTGTCGGCAAAACAAGCACTGTAGCTAATTTAGGAGCTGTTTTAGCGACAAATTTTAATAAAAAGATTTTAGTAATTGATGCAAATTTTTCAGCACCAAATTTAGGCCTGCATGTTGGCTTAGTCGATCCTAAAACCACAATACATGATGTTATGCTGAATAAAGCCAGCATAAATGAAGCCATTTACAAACATGACTCAGGCTTCCATTTGATACCAGGCGCTTATATCTCAAGAAAATTAAATCCAAGTAAACTGAAGCAGAAAATTAGTTTTTTGAAAGACTACTATGATGTTATTTTAATTGATTCTTCACCAACTTTAAATGAGGAGCTCCTTGCTACAATGATGGCTTCAGATGAGCTGTTTGTTGTGACTTCACCTGATTATCCAACTTTAAGTACGACGTTAAGAGCAGTGAAGCTTGCAAAGCAAAAAAAAGTCCCAATAACCGGCTTAATTTTAAACAGGGTAAGGGGCAAAAAATTTGAGTTAGGCATAAAAGACATAGAAGATGCTTCTCAAGTGCCTGTATTGGGTGTTTTGCCAGAAGACATAAAAGTTCCAGAGTCTATCTACTGCACAACCCCTGTCAGTTTATACAAGCCGACATCTAGCTCTGCTATTGGGTTCAAGAAATTAGCCGCTCGCATAATAGGAGAAAAATATGAAGAGCATGCACTATGGAATAAACTAAAAGCTTTTTTCAAAAGATAAAATTTGCTAAACCAATAACTTTTTATACAACTATGCTCCTGACAATAATTTAAATAACAATTAATGTCAAATCAAAAATAGGTGTTTTACATGAAATTTTCAAGCGGCTATTACTCCCATCACCCAATGGTGGATTACTTTAACGCAATGGACCCCCAGACTTATGGGGAAAAGCCTTCTTACGGTCTTGATTTGGGAGTCAAGGACATTGGAATGAGCGTGCCAATGGGAATTTCTGCTGCAAATGTTGCTGGAATTTATTCCAAGATAAGAATGGGGGCAGGCAACATAGAAATACAGTTTCCAGGCTACAGGACGGGCTCTAGGAATGCGCAAACCCCTGAAATGTTTGGCGAAGACCAGCGACAAGCAATAAGGGAATTGTCAATGGCCAACGAAGTCAAGTTCACAACACATGCCTCTTTCCAGCTTATGGGAATGATGGGAAGGGATGAAAGGGGAAATTTCTCAATTTACAATGCAACACAGGACATGTTTGAGCTGAAAAGGGCAATTGACTTCCAGGCTGATATGGGCGGAGGCTCTGTTGTGATTCATTCAGGAGAATTTGAAAGGCCAATGACAGACATGTATTTAGATGACGAAAGCGGAAGGATTAATCTTGCAAGAGACCCAAGCGGCAGACTGATGTTCAAGCAGGCCCATACACAAGAGATTGATGCAAGGTTTGAGCTGCTTGACGACAGAACATCCGCAAAGATAGAGACAGTGCAGAAAAACAGATTGGTTGCGCATCCTGTCTGGAACAAGGCTGAGAAAGATTATTGGGGAGAAGATCAAAAAGGAGATAGTGTTTACATAAAAAAAGATGATTATATCAACTATCAAAAAAAACTAATCAATAACCCTTATGACCCTCTAAAAGGGCGCGTTCCAAAGTTCAATGAACAAACAAGATTGTTTGAATCAAGATTAAAGACTTTTGAAGATTTTAAAAGAGAAGCGGACGAATATAATATATTCTTTGAGAAATTGCATGGAAGGAAGCCAAATTACTATGAAAAAAGATATCCTGAAGAGGCCTATGTGCAGGCAACTCTTGATGCGCAGGAAGGCATAGCAAGAGGATGGCAGCTTCAGTTCTCTGCGGCTGCAGAATCCAATATACATGCATTGCAAAAGCTTCAGGAAGCAAAAAAATTCTATGAACAGCTTCAAGCGTCAGTTCCGCCAGAAGAGCAATGGAAATTAATGAGACAAGACGATGAACTTTACAGAATTACAGGAGGCTTTGTTGCGCCTGAAATGAAAACACCTCTTGACTTAATTAAAAAGATAGAGTTTGATATTGAAAGGAGACTTGAATATGACAGGACTAGCGCTTCAGGCCAAGGTCAGCAGGCTGAAGATACGTATGAGACAAAACAGCACATAATCACACCAATCAAAAGGCTTGAGAAGCAAGGTGTAAGGCTTTATGCAGAAGCCGGAATACACGCTTTAAGAAAAACAAGAGATCCAAACAATCCAGTCACGGTTGCAGTTGAGCACATATTCCCTGAAAGGTTTGGAGGGCACCTGGAAGAATTGAAGTGGATAATCAAGAAATCAAGGGAAAGAATGGTTGACTTGCTGACGCAGCCTGAGATAGAGTATGGTGTAAGCATGTCTCCAAAAGAGGTTAAAGAAGGCGAGAAGCAGCCTAACCCATACTATATGGGCGTAAGCAGGAATGAAGCTGAAAAACTGGCTGAAAGGCACATAAAAGCAACGCTTGATACAGGCCACATTAACTTATGGCGCAAGTACTGGCAGGAAGACCCGCGAAAGACAAGGGAAGAAAATGATAATGCATTCAATAAATGGGTATTCAACCAAGTTGAAAGCCTTGCAAAGGAAAAAATGGTTGGAAATGTCCACTTGGCTGACAATTATGGCTATCACGATGACCACCTTGCACCAGGACAAGGAAATTCTCCGATAAAGGAGATAATGTCAATACTTAAAAGATATGGATATGAAAAAGCAATAACAGTTGAGCCAGGGGCTGATGCATCAACTGACTTAAGCGACTTTCATGGGCTGATGAAAACATGGAAATTTTTTGGCTCCCCAGTTTATGGAATGGGATTCAGGGGAGCAGGAGTTCCTCAGACATGGGCTGATGTTCAGTATTCTTTCTTTGGCCAGAACAAGCCGCCTTACTACATTTTTGGAGGCTATGCTCCTTCAAATGACTGGACTTTGTGGAGCGCAGTGCCGTTAGAGTGAAATGTTAAAACATTTTAAACTCAATTTTTGCGTTGCCTTTAAGAATCTGAAAAAACCGAAACATTTATATATCATTTGATACCATATCACTTGATATGAGCCCGGAAACACTAATAATGAAGAAAAGGGACTATAGCGAGCAAAGAAGCCCAACACTTAATACCGTCTTGATGGTAGAGGATACTTTAAGCAAAGCAGGCGAAGTATTGACAATTGGAAAGCTCAAAAGAATGCTTCCAAAGCAAGTCATGCACCAAACTCTGATGGCTGTTATTGACTATCTTGAGTATAGTGGCAAGATTGTTGTTCATGACGACAAAGTGCTTTGGACATTCAAGCCGCAGAGCAAGCTTAAAAAAATGCAGGGATTGACTGTTAGATGAAAGGCTATAAAGGCAGGATTAAAAAGAAAATTACCATCAAATTGGTCGGCGATGCGGAAAAAGCGTTCAAAGACTTGAATGGGATAGTTGGTAAGCAGCGCGGTAACGGAATCACAAGCTCAAAAGACATAACACTTCTTAATGCCATTAACAGGATATTTGATATTATAGTTAACAACCCTTTTTATGGAGAAAATGCAAAGAAGGATTTAATACCAAAGGAATACAGGCAAAAATATGATGCAGCTAATCTTTTTATTGTTGACTTGCCAGATTATTGGAGAATGATATACACGCTTGAAAGCGATGAAATTGAGATTATTACCTTTGTTTTGGATATTATCGACCACGACGGCTATAATAAAAAATTTGGATTTAGGAAAAGATGAAGTAACTCTAAAATATTGACCTATAATAATTATACAAAAAAACTAAAATGACCATTGACAAAAAAGAATTAACAAAGCTCTCTCCTGAAGAAAGAATAAAAAAGCTGAAGCTGATGGAGGAAGAGAGAAAAAAGGAAGTCAACGAGATAGAGGAATTAATCAAAAAATCAGTGCATGAATTGAAAACTGATAAGATTGCTGACGAAATTGCCCCTGAGCAAAGGGCAGTTGACATCTCAAGGCTTTTTGAAACCAAGGGAGAGGACAGGCTTGAACGGACTGCAAGGCAAGAAGCGCCTTCAAACTTAATGAGAGGAAACAGGGGATACCAAGCTATGGTGCAGACATACCAAGCATATTCCCAGCTAACAAAATTTTACGGCAAAATATCCATGGGGGAAAATTTAACAGCAGAGGAAAGGGATACAATCAATCGTATTGATGAGCAGATTGGCGTAGCAGAAAGGTACATGACAGAAGGAGAGAAGGCAGCAAGCAAGCTTGATGCAAGCAGGGCAGTCTTGTACAAGCTAAAAAAAGAAACCGGGCTTTAGGAAGTTTTAGATTTCAAAGTGTACATGACCGGGTCAAATCTCATAAGCATCTTTATTTCTTCCCATTCAGTAGAGCTTAAGCCTGCCACAGGAACAAGAGAAAGGGCAACAATAGGCGTATCCATAACCTGCGGTTTTGAATATTTTTCAAATCTCCCTATTTTCTCCATTGAATCTTTATCGGCCAAAACAAAGCTTCCGCTTTCTGCAGCCTTGTTTAATGCTTCAAGGGGATTTCCCATGTTTTCATATGCGCTCTGCGATTTGAATTTTCCAAGATAGCTGAACAATTTTTCATAATCAACATAAGAAGCATGGGGCGATGCTCCGTAGCCTTTAGAAACAGTTCCATAGCCTCCATTGGCAATTAATGGTTTGTCGTCTTTTGATATATCATAACTCTTGTCCCTTTCAAGAGATTTTTCTTTCTTTTCCCTTTTGGCTTTTTCAACAGCGGCTTTTATCAGGATATCTATAATTGAAGAAATGGGTATCTTATCCTCGCTTTTTAATTTCGCAGCTTTATTTTTTCTAACCTTAAGCCTTGGAACTTTAACAGACGCTTTTTTTAGCTTTATTTTGGAGAATCCGTTCAAAATTTTATCCGGCAGCGTCTCTGTCCTTAAAACCACCTCTCTCTTGGATATCATATCCAACAAAAAAAGCTGCTTATATTTATATTTTTTGGTTTGGTTTTAACAAAGTATTTAAACAAATAAAAACGTGAAAAAACAAAAATGAATGATTCAACTTTCCAAAATATAAAAGAAGAATATGATGATTTCTACAGAAGCCTTCTGAAAGACGGCAAGCTGCCGATGCGGAGCACATCAAAAGGCTTCTGGAATGCTTCAATTACAGGCGAGGTTTACGAGTCATTTAAAAAATTAAAATTAAACAAGTTCAAGAATTTTCTTGACATCGGAAGCGGAGATGGAAAAGTTGTATTGATTGCTTCCCTGTTTTGCAAGAATGCAGAAGGAATTGAGATTGACAACTTCTTGCATAGCAAAGCGCAGCAAATCAAAAATAACTTCGGCATTAAAAATGCTGTTTTCCACAACAAGGATTTTTTTGGGCATGATTTTTCAAAATATGATGTTTTGTTTCTGGCTCCTGACGCGCCTTTGGAGAGGGGATTAGAAAACAAATTATTGAAAGAGATGAAAGGAAAGCTTATCCATTACGGGCACCACTTCCAGCCAAGGTTTTTGAAGAAAGAAAATAGTTTTTTGGTGAATGGGAATTTGGTGAGTCTGTATTCTAACTAAAAACCATCACCCCGTAACCTTTTCCTTTTATGTTTACATCGCTGATAACAAAATTGTTTTTGTCGACAATTTTTAATTCCCTGTTTGAAGCAATGAGATAGTAAAGCTTGCTTTTGGATGTGGTCAATACATCGCCATAAACAATCATGTCGCCAAGCTTTTCGTATTTTCTCAATAAAAATATGCCTTCCTCCGCTGTGTAAATGGCAACACAATGCAAAATGCCTGAAAACACAGCTGCAAGCTGCTCTGAGTATTTTTTTATTATTTTCAGATTATTTTTTGCAATTTCAATTGAAGGCTTGCATTGAAAATTATGCGGAAAGTGGCTCAACAAGCTTACATCAAAATGCCTTGCTGCAATATTCGCATATAATGGAAACTCATGCCCGTCTGAATTTTCAAGCGTTTTTAATGTCAAATCCGTGTTTTTTTCATTGAAATTCTTTTCAAAAAACTCGCAGCAGCATTTCGGATAGCCTAATAATAATCCAAGCTCTTTATGGCTGTTATCTTCCTCCATTAATCTTGCTTTTTTCGCAGCTTCCCTGTTTTTGGACAAGTACACAAAAAAATGACCCTTTTGTTTTGAGTTTTTATCTATTTTTACTGATTTATCAGAATAGAATTCATTTTGCGCAGTTTGCTTTAACACCTTAAAATCAGAGACCGCAGCACTTATTTTGTTATCATTTAAAAAATTCATGGCTTTTTCCAATTCATCCTCAAAAACAAGTATTCTTGCGCAAGGCTTTACTCCTTCAATGACATAAAGAACTTCAAGCGATTTAATTATTGAATGGAAGAGCTGCTGCAGTTGCGGTATCATGCGGATTGGTTTTATTGCGCCATTTATATTGATTATGGTGATGTCACTATCCATTAAAAACAACAAAACATTTTAAACCAACAGCAATAATTTTATAAACATATAGGGTATTGAATGTTAAAAAGAGGTGGATAATGAAGTTTGATATTCCTAAGAAAGAGCATCCCAACCTTGAGCGCTATTACAAGGAGGACATTGACACTGCCTACAGGTTTGCCAATGAAATCTACAAGGAACTGGGAAGCCTGATAAGGGCTGTTGTCATATTCGGCTCAACAGCAAGAAGGACAAAAGATGCAGGAGGAGACATCGACATTCTTGTCATCATAGACGATTTGATGATGAGCATGTCTCCTGAGGTTGTTGAGGCATACAGGCTTATTGTCCAAAAGTCAATTGTAAGGATTTCTACAAAGCTTCACATCACAACAATGAGGTTCACCTCATTCTGGGAATACATGAGAAACGGCGACCCTATAGCCATCAATCTTTTAAGGGATGGAGTTGCATTGATTGACTCGGGATTTTTTGACCCGATGCAGGCGCTGCTGAAAAGGGGAAAGATAAGGCCAACGCAGGAAAGCATATGGACTTATTATGCAAGGGCCCCAAACACGCTGCACAATTCAAAATGGCATTTATTGCAGGGTGTGATTGACTTATACTGGGCGGTGATTGATGCTGCGCATGCTGCCCTGATGAAAATAGGGGAAATACCCCCAACACCTGAGCATGTTGCTGATCTGATGGAGCAGAAACTGGTAAAGAAAAAAATGCTCGAGCATAAGTATGTAACAATAATGAGGAATTTCTACAGGCTGATGAAGATGGTGACACATCGCGAGATTGTTGAGATAAAAGGAGAGGAATTTGACAGGTACTATAAAATTGCCGAGGATTTTGTCCACAGGATGAGAAGGATTATAGAGCACGGGAAATAATATTCTAATCAGTGGCTTTAATCAGCAGGGCTGCTGCCACAACAACCAAAAATAAAAGGAACAAAGCGAAGAGTGTCATGAAGAGAAAATAGCTCATGCTGATTCCTTTGAAAACTATCCATACGGGCAGCAGGTTTTGCTTTTTGCTTTCTTTTAAAAACAATGAAACTAACCCGCTTTCCAGCTTTCCGCATTCTTCAACTTCAAGTCTGGCAGTCTGCCTGTCTTTTATGATGCTGTCTTCAGAGTAAATGTTTGATGTCAGGCTGTAAGCGCCTTCCTGCAGGCTGCTGCCTAAATTAAACGTTATGGACTTTGCAAGCACATTGTTTTCGCTTCCTGCCTTTATGGAAACAGCACTTGCAAGAATACTTGAGCCTGAATTGTCATTCACGATTTCAAGAAGGATGTTGTCCTCGTTTTCTTTTCCTGTATTTGCAATCCTGATGCCTGCAGTTACATCCCTTTCGCAGCCAACTGCTTTTGGGAACAGCTCAAAGCTTATGAACCTTAAGTCATGCGTGTCCTTCTCAACTTCCAGCTCTATGTCTGCATCATCATTTTGGTCATTGCCGTTCTCGTCCTCTCCCTCAGCCTCGATTGCAATTGCATAAGTGCCTTCGTCAACGCTAAGCGGAACCTTAAACCTGAAAGTCATGGTTTTGCCATCCTGCGCATTCAGCTCAAATTCAGATGATTCAGCCCCAATATCATTTCCGCTTGCTATGCCTTCGATTACAACCCTAGCTCTTATATCTTCTATCGCTACGCCTTCGCTTAAAGTAAATTCATTTTTTACCTTGACCTTTAATTCAATATCCGAGCCTGGTTTGGCTTCTCTGTCTATCTTTTCATTGTCATTAATATTGCTGCTTTTTTTCCCATCAATTTCTGCATCAATATCAATTATCCTTAGCTTGTTGCCGGAAGCGCTTGTTCCTCCAGCAGTGCCTATCTCTCCTGAACCGCTTCCTCCACTGCCTCCAGTCCCACCTGTTCCGCCAGTACCGTCTGTTCCACTGCCACCTGAAGCAATACATGTATCACCGCTTATTGTTTGAGTAATTGGGCACCCGCAAATGCTTGCCCTTTGTATTAAGGTTCCATTCTGGCAGAATAATGGCAGTGTTGAGGAGCATATTCCATAAGGAGTGTTGTCATTGCACCTTTGTACAGGAGCTATACAACTGTCGCCATTTATAACAAGATTGCCAGGGCAGCCGCAGAAAGATGCCATGTTAATCAAAACACCATTTTGGCAAAAAAGAGGCACATTACTTGAGCATTGCCCTTCTGCTGTGCCATCGCTGCATCTTTGGAATTGAGGCGCTGCTGTCTGGCATACTATAAGGCAGCCAGGGCTTCCATAATTATCTTCCCCTTCAAATGCCTGGCAGCCATTTGCTCCGGAAGGGACACATTGATGATTTTCACCATCTCCGGAATCGCGGCAGCTTAATCTTGCGTCATTGCCATTGCAGTACACAACCCCGCCGCTAAAGGTTGGAAAAGAAGTTATGGTGTAAATTTGCGCTAATGCTGCGCTTGCAAGCAACACACCCATTATAAAATTCGCAATGAAAAATTTAAATTTAAAAATTGCATTTGCCATTTTATAGCCTCGCATATAAAATAAGGGACGTGAAGACAAAAAATGCTGCAAATATAAAAGTGCTAAACGCCAGCAACTGCATGTTCCTGTCAGATCCTTTGAACAGAATTTCTGTTATCTGCCCAATAGGTTTTTTAGCTGATTCAAGATTGCTTTTTCCTGATGGGCCTAGTGACGACAGCTCAACTTTGCCTTCTGCTGCTCCTGTCTTGATGCAGTCCCCAATAACTATCTCTTTTGTTTTTGTGTCCAGGATTTTTTCATCATCGCCATAGGCATTTGCAATTACAGGATAAGCGCCGCTTTCAGCATCGCTGCCGATTTTCAGCTTTAACGATTTTGAAAATATGTTGTCCTCAGTTCCCGAAAGAAGGAATATATCTTTTTCAACTATATCAAGCCCCAGATTATCATTCTTTATTTTCACATAAGCATGCTCCTCGTCTTCCTGGCCGGTGTTTATCAATCTGTAGTTTAATGAAATTTCCCTGCTGCAGGCTGCTGTTGAAGGGTTTATGTCAAAATTCAAAAATCTTAAGTCATGCGTGTCCTTCTCAACCTCAAGCTCAACATTTATCTCGTGCTCGTGGCCTGTGCCGTTCTCATCCTCCCCCTCGGCTTTTATCACAATGTCAAAAGTGTCCTCATCGACATTCAGCGGGACATCAAACTTTAAAGTGACTGTCTTGTCATTCTGCGCGCTTAGGTCAAACTCTTTTGATTCACCTTCAAGATCATCGCCATTGTCTATCTCTTCAATTGTCACGTCAACTGTTATATCCTCTATTTTAAGGCCCTCGCTTTTTGTGAAATTATTGAATACCTTGATTTTGAGCTCCACTTTTGAGCCTGGCTCTGCCTCCCTGCTTATCTTTTCATTGTCCTCAACATTATTGCTTTTTTTATTATCCACTTCTACATCCAGGTCAATTATTTTTAGTCTGCTTCCGCTGGATGATGCGCCAGCTCCTGCCCCTCCGCCTGCACCGCCTCCGGCAGATGCATTTGCAACAGTTAGGTTGTAAATCTGGCTTGTTGTTGCTATTAAGTCCGTAACGCTCAAATTAACCTCAAAGAAACCGCTAGCTGATGGTGTAAATGAAACAAGCCCTGTAGAGCTGTTTATTGAAATTCCGCTGATATTTGATTTAACCGAGAAAAACAATGTATCAGCTTCCAAGTCCACAGCATCAGCATCATAAGCGTATAGCTGATTTTGCGTTGCGGTTGTTACAGGAGATGAGGTTATGAATGGGGCTGCATTATTTGAGAAATTTACGCTTATCATTATTATTTCAAAATCTGCTGAAATCCCATCTGTTACTGAAAAGGCTATTGTGTTGTTGCCTATGTCTGTGTTTTTTGGCTTCCATGTTACTGCTGCAATGCTGTCGTTTATTTTTGAGACTGATATGCCGGAATGGTTTGATGAGTAGTTTAGCACATCATTGTCAGGGTCGCTTGCTGTGATGTTAAATGACAATGTTATGTTTTTAGTGCCTGACATGTTGCTTATGCCGCTTAACACAGGAGCAATGTTAAAGTTGGTTACCCGCACATTCCACAATATGGATAATTGGTTTGAGGAAGAGTCCTTGACTGTTGCATTTATCTTATGTGTTCCATTGTCATTGAAGCTTGGCGTGTAGGAAAAAGATGTGATGCTTGTGCTGTTAAGCGCATTATCTATAAACCATGAGAAATTAAGCGCTGCATCGTCAGGGTCAGAGGCATTTGCATTAAAGTTCAATGTGGAGTTCTCCATCAAAGTCAGGTTAAGGCTTGATGGTGAAAATGAAACGATAAAAGGGCTGTTGTTTACACTTACATTAAATAATTTGTCAGAACTTGACAACCCATAGCTGTCATTAAAGAATAAAGTTATGTTGTACTGCTTTTGGGAATTTAAGCTTGTGTTCCAGGGGAAAAACCAAATGTCGCCATTTTTTATCATTGAAAAATTTGTGCCGTTGAAATTAACTATTGTTAAATTTACTTGTGAAGTGTCGTCTGTTATGTTGACGGTTATGTTTGTTAGAGCACTTATTTTTGTATTATTGCCTGACGGCTTTAGCCATTTGTTAAGATTTGGAGACTGTTTGTCATTTTTTCCTCCGGGTGTCAAAACAGAGAGATTGAATATTGCAGAGTTTCCATCTGGATATCTGCCAACAGAAATATTCTCAAATGCCTTGCCAGATGCCTGCGCATAGGCAACAGAATCAACCAATGAGCCTGATGAGTTATATAACCTGACTTCTCCGCTTGTATCTGCCAAATTAAAGTTGGATAAAGTAATATTGATAATATTTATCCCATTCAGCTTTACATTAGGATATGTTTGATTGAATATGCTTGAGTCACCGGCAAGTATAATGAACCCATTTACAGGAATAGTTGCATTTAATGTAAAATTGCTGCTTGAAGTTTCTGAAATATTCCAGTTTGCAAGGCTCACAGGAAAACTGTTGTTGTTGAACAGCTCAACCCATTCAGAATCAGGGTCATTAAGCCCGTTTGCAAGAATTTCATTTATCAAGACTGCGGAATAAGCATTTGATGATAAAGCTAGCATAAATATCACCAATAAGCCAATGACTAATATTTTTTTAAAAACCATGCCCCCACTACACAATGGTAATATAGTTGGTATATAAATCTTATCGTGCTTTGCCTGCCCTCAAATAGCCGAAAACTATAACCACGGCAAGCACTGTAACAACAAAAGCTCCCAAGACAACAGGCACAAACACCGGTTCATTCAAAAGCGATATTTCTTCTGTTGCTGTGACTTGCTCTCCTTGGTTTGCCTGCGTCTCATCTGTTGACTGGATTACCTCAACTGCTTCTTCACTCTTTGCCTCTTCTGGTTTGGATATTGTGCCGGAAGCGCAGTCTCTAACAACCAAATCCGCAGTTTTTTGGTCGAATAATACAAAGTTTTTCCAGTAAAGGTTTATGAAAATAGGGTAAGTTCCCGCTCTTAAAAATGAAGGTGCTTCAATGTTCAATGTTTTTGCATACATCTTTTCTTCTTCGCTTGCTTCGTCTGAAGATTCCAGGGATATGTCCTTGTCAAATGAATTTATGCCAAGATTGCCTGACTTGAATTCAAGCGCAACCTCGTTTTCAAAATTCGAGCCTGCATTTGTCGCCTCAGCCACCAGCCTTGTTTTTCTGTCGCAATCTACTGTATTTGGGTTAAGCAAAACTCTTGTAATCCTTATGTCATGGCTCTGCTTCTTTACCTCAAGCTTTAAATTTAGCTCAGTGCTGTATGGTGTCTCGTTTCTGTCCTCGCCTTCGACTTCTATGATTGTGTTGTATAAGCCTGCATCAACATCAAGCGGTATTGGAAATTTAATGTCAACCCTTTCATCATTTCCAGGCTCTAAATCAAAATCTATGCTGTCCTCTTCCAAGTCAGCGCCGTCATCAATTTCTTCTATGGTAACCCTTGCAAATATTCCTCTTAAGTCAGGGTCCTCTCCTTGAAAAGTGTTTTCCACCCTTAAAGTAAGGGTTAAATTTGAGCCAGGCAAAACATCAACCCCTATTCTTGTGCCGTTTGCCACAGGGACTGAATTAGAATCTATCCTGTCCCTGTTTTCCACACGATAAGTGTATGCCTCATCATAGTCGACATTTGCATCTATTTCAGTTATCTGCAGCCCTGCTGCCATTATGGCTGGAGCTAGCAAAACCATGAATAAAAAGATAAAAGCTAATAGTCTCATTTTGTACCTATTCTATAGTGGTTATTTTCTATATATAAATGTTTTGGAATTCGAAAAATTCCAAAGCCCGAAAACCCATGTTTTTGATGTATCGAAAATGCTTAATTTTCGGACATTTATATTAGAAAATCAGTGAATTGTGAGCGAGTTCGCGTGACTTGCGAAGTTCGCTTCGCTCGCTATGTCACTGCTCACTCGCATTCCTCAGATTTTCTATATATAAAGGTTGTGTTTTTAGTGCTGTGTTGCACAATTCTTATATAATTCCTCAATAACGTAACTAAGTAATGGGTGGTTTGTGAAGAAGGAGGCACAAACCATGGGAGGCAAAACAAAAAAGAAAAGGGACTGGAAAGCAATAAATG
>Ga0209542_10000713_pt1 | contig 79739 bp, 64 predicted proteins | sample RifCSPhighO2_01_FD_184028 | JGI IMG/M metagenome (GOLD analysis project Ga0209542, IMG submission 184028) | Soil microbial communities from Rifle, Colorado - Rifle CSP2_plank highO2_0.1 (SPAdes) (version 2) | ecosystem: Environmental > Terrestrial > Deep subsurface > Rock core/Sediment ...
TGTCGGCAGTGCGGGTTTTGTTCCCGGAACTTACGGCGTTACCTTCAACACCTCGGCCACAGCTGTTATCAATGGCGCCACCACTTGGAATAACTTCACTGTCACAACCGCAGGCAAGATCATAAACTTCCAAGCCTCAACCACCCAGACCATCAACGGGCTTCTCACCATTACCGGCACTTCAGGCAACGAAGTGGTCATCAATTCCGCCTCGGCTCCGACCCAGTGGACAGTTAAGCATCTTGGAACCGAAAGTGTTAACTATGCCAGTGTTACCAACTCCGGATGCGATGCCGCCTCAACCAACATCGATACCACCAACTCCTTCAACGGCGGCACTAACGGTTCTTGTTGGGTATTCGGCGGCGCCGCAACCCTCACCCAGCGCGCCTATATCTTTGAAGATGATGATGGCGCCAATGTTAACGTCAATAATTCCCAAGCCGCTTCAAACACCGCACGCGTCAGTGTCAAGAAAGGCGAACGTCTCAATGTGCGCATCCAGATAGATAATACCGGCAGTGGTGCCGCTTCAGCCGCAACCTATGACCTGCAAGCCTGTAATTTCACCGATACCGCCTGCGATGCCGCAGATGAATGGGCCACAGTATCCGGAAGCACAGATATCCGCCCAAGCTGGGGCTTATCGGGTGGTTCGGGTGATGACCTCACTGCTTCGGGCGCGGATCGTGCTGTAGATACCACTGCGTCAGGCACCGACTGTGTTCAAGCTGGCCCAACCTTTGATGCCACGGCCAACACCTCCGAATGGTACGAGAACACCGGAACTTCTAACTCCATTACCTTAACCAACAACAAGTGCTATGAGATGTCGTTTGGTGTGCATACCGGAGCCGCAACCCTAAACAAGGAATACCGTTTCCGCATCGTCAAAACCACCGGAGCAACGGTCTTGGACGGCTATTCTCAATATCCAACTCTAACCATTGCTTCATCCGAGGACAAACGTTATTCCAAAGACACGCCAACCTCTTTGGGTTCAACCTCTTCTGACCTTACATATTATCTGGACAACCGAGGCTACAACTACGTTTTAACCGATGACAACACCAATCGCGATTTCAATGCCGCTCTAGGCGGCACCAACATACCGGTTCTAAATACCGCCTACAAATATTCCAATGCCGATGAATTCCCATCAGTGCGTTGGAACGGCCAGTCAAACGTCGCGCCTTCAACCCGCACTCTAACTCTTGAAGCCTTCCGTTTCGGCGCGTCCAATGCCTGGGAGACTGTGACCACCAACAATACCACCGGAGTAGATACCGACTTTGAACTTTCAACTGCCGGTTGGGCTCCTGCTGGACCCGAGTCAGATTATTATTCTTCTTCCTGGGCTTACTTCCGTGTTTATCAGACCGCGGGTATCGAGACCATAAAAACCGATTGGGTTAACTTTGGTACTTATCGCGCTACAGCTTACGTGATTTCGCAGACGTTTGATACTATTACCAACGGTGTGGGCTACCAGGCTATTATGTGGAAGGGGATTAAACCGAACGGGACAAATGTTAAAATACAGTTGGCTACATCTAATTGTTCCAATGGCGCCACCAATTATCCTGTTTGTACTACCGGAGCCTGGGGAGCGACTGGTTCAGACTACATTGGAGGTGCGGCTTGTGACAACAGCAATTATTACACACCACCCCCAAGCGCTGGAATTAAGGTAACCTGTTATGCGCAGCACAACAACAAACGCTACTTCCGCTATAAAGTATTCCTTGATGCTAATGTCACGCGTGATCTTATACCGAAAGTGGATGACATCATTGTCGCTTGGTCGCCTTAATACCTAAATTCTAAATCCAAAATACTAGATTCTAAACTATAAAACTGCCCCTCAAAAAGGCTTAAAAATAGTAATTATTTTGCCTAATAACCAACGCCTCGTTATTAAAGCGTTATCCAAGTATTTGATACGCTTTTGCCGCAAAATAAGCTATAATACTATTGGAGGCTCACAGAAGTATTTCAGTAAAGAAATAAGGACAACAGTAGAATTGCGATAGAATTTAGAATCTGGAATATAGAATTTGGAATAATGTGTTTAACTCGTTTTAAATTCTGACTTCTAACTCCTAAATTCCAAAAGCAAAATGCCAGATGCCAAATTCAAAATTCTAAACTCTGAAGCAGACCAACGCGGTGTGGTTGTACTTGCTATGGTTATAATAATTGTATCCATTACGGTTTTGATAGGCATATCTTTGGCTAGAACCAGCTTTTTTGAGCTTGCAAGCGGATCAAGTGAAGCTAAGACCGAAGAAGCCCTCCGTGCGGCCGATGCCGGCATTCAAGATGCCCTGATTCAACTGGTAAGGAACCCAGACTTTTTGTGTACAGGGTCGGGTGCTAATTGCACGCTAACTGCAACTTGTACAGTGGATTCCGGCACAGATGGATACGCGTTATCTGTGGGGAACGGAACCGCATGCGTTAAAATTACCAATCCTTCAGCGCCATGTCCGGAAACGGGTCTAACCATAAAATCTCGGGGCACTATTAGTAATAAAATACGTAAGATCCAAGTTACGTTTGATTTTGATAGTAATTGCGGCATAACCCAAACCGCATGGACAGAATTGACTAGCTAAAAAATTTCTAATTACTCTAATTTCTAATTGATCTAATCAAGTCCCAAATGACTAATTTCTATGTTTAGACATTTAAGCATTAGGTATCAGTTCGCCTCCATCAGTTGGCTGACGGCGAATGGATTAGAAATTAGGAATTAGATATTAGGCATTCGCAAATGAAGCTTCCTAAACCAAAATTGAAAAAAGTAAAGGAGACTCCTGCTATTGCTAAACCTTCCGAGAGCGCTAAACCGCCTTCGGTCCATCCCAAGAACGGTATAAAACTACGTTTTCCAAATCTCGTTTCCTTTTTTTCTGGCCAACACGCGGTTGCCGGTATCGCCATATCCGAAAATAATATTTACTCCGTGGTTTTGAATAATTTTAGAGGCGCACAACCAACAGTTGTTTCAAGTCAGCAAGTAGCCTTACCACAAGGAACTTTTGTTGAAGGTAAATTGAATAAACCGCAAGATCTTGTTGCTGCTCTTATCAAGCTTAGATCAAAAGCCAAAACACCGTTTTGCATTTTTTCTTTACCGGGAAGCGAATGGTGGATGCGACTGTTTTTTTTCCCTGCCTCACTAACCAACGTTCAATTTGAAGATTCAATGCAATTCCATCTTTCTTTAGATTTGCCATGGGATCCCAAAGAAGCCTATGCGGATTGGGAAGAGATTGATGCCGATGAGGCGGATAAGCGATCGGCCTTACTAGTTGCGGCGAAAATTTCGGCTATCACGCCGTATCTTGATGTTCTTGAAAGAGCGGGTTGGACGACATTGGCAATTGAGCCGGCCTCTTTAAGTATTATTAGGGCTATAGCCCATTTTGAAGCTGATGTACCAGCCATTGTATTGGGTTATGACGGGACTATTCTTGAGGAAATGATTGTATGGAAGGGCAAAATGCATTTTGGTCGTGTGGTATCCTTACCCGCCCAAGAATCAGTTTTCAAGTCAGATGAAAAATATAACCTCTCGACCAAGCCTGCGGTGAGCGTAGTCGAACCACTAGGGACAAGTCCTGCCAAAGGCCTTGATGTGTATATGGCAGTTGAACTCAAACGTTTAATGGCATATGTCCAGACAGAGCCACTGGGAATGCCCAAGCCCACGCATTTATTTTTTGTAGGACCTTTCAGTCAAACGCACATAAACAAATTAGCAGAAGTTGCAAGAAACTACGGCCTTACCGAGAAAGTTTTCGCGGCATCATCTTTACCGTGGGGCGTTGCCTTGCGTGGTCTTATCCCGCGCGATAAAGATAATCTAATTTCTTTAATGCCTGTAGGTACCGAGGAATCTTATACCCGCAAGCGTGCGGCATTATTCTTTGAATTCGCTTTGAATTTTTCTTTTTTAGTTGTTTTGATCTTGGCCGTTTCATTTGCTGGCGCGTGGTTTTTTGTCCGCAATGAAAAACAGAAAAGCATTGAACGTTTGGCGCGCATCAAGGGCAATACAACTCAAATACAAGCCACTATTGAAGGGCTTCAAGAGTTTACTGACGCGTCTGCATTAGCGATATCTGTTGCGCAAGCAACTCCGCATTGGGACGGTATATACGGTAAAATTTTAGATGCTCAAGTCCCGGGCATAACTATATATAAAATAACCCTTAATGTTTCGGGAGCTGTAAAAATTCAGGGTAAAACCGAAAAACCATCAAACCTACTAGCGTTTAGAGACGCACTTCAAAATAAAAATTTAGGACAAAATATAGTGATTCCGGCAAATTTATTTGAAAGCGGCGGAACGGGAGATTTCGTTTTAGTCTTTAATCTCCCGGATACGAAAGAGCCTTTTAATCCATGATAAGCAAAGATCAGTTAGATTATTATGAATAGAGAAACTATATCCAGAATATTAAAAAATTTCAGCCCGTTTTTTTACGTGCGTTTAATCATGCTGTTTGTTTTTATTGCGGTGATTTTATTTATGAAAGGGAAGATCAATAGCATCTCTCAAGACGTTAATAGGACTTTGAACAGCATAGCTGCACAGACAGCAAATTTAAATAATTCTGCCAGGCTTAAACAGCAATATGACGCATTACATCCGTTTGTGCCAAAAATTAAGAATCTTATTCCGGATTCAGACAGGTTGCCTATTTTTGTTGCTGATATAGAGGCAGTTTCAGAAAAAGTCGGCGTGAAAAGCTCTGTGCGTTTCGGACTTGAACCCGTTCCTTCGTCGGCTGTTACTAATACTAAAGAAATCCAGATATTTTTGAACAGCGTCGGCAGTGGAAAGGCCTTTGTGGCTTTTTTGAAAGAGCTTGCCACTATGCCTTATTTTGTAAGATTAAATGATGTTGAAATAGATGCCGCAGTAGGTCTGGACAGCACCTCAACGCTCAAGGCTAACGGAACTCTTTTCTTAAAATAAATGTTTTTAATCAAAAATTGAACCCCGTTAGAAAATTGAATTTTTATGAAAATATATGTTCTAATACAACTTAATTGGCTATGTGGCTTCCGCCAAAAAAGTCAGCAGACTTTTTCGGCCGCAAGCGCATGTCCAATTTTTTAATGGGGTATGCTAAAAAAGGGCTTGAAATTAGACCGTAAAACGCTTAGGAATTATATTTATCCGATAATGCTCGTTTTGGTTATTTTTGTTTCGCTTATTATATTTTATTTCTCGTTGCGCTTTTTGATTAAATCAATATCCACCGCTTTATTTATGGGTAGTGCCGAAACGCCAGCACCATCTTTCCAAAACGAAAATCTCAAGTATCTTAAGCGGTATATACCAGATCTGCCTCTATCTCTTTAATTTTTTAAGTAATCCACTATTAACAAGAAGGCGACAAATTTCGTATAAGTCGCATTTCTACTACCTGATATGCCACTACAAAACACCGCAGCTAATAGATGGTTAGAAGTATTATCGGATTCTTTTTTCGTTATCGCCCAATCTTTAACTCAAGCCTTACCAGCATTTATAGGCGCGCTTGCACTTTTTTTAAGCGGTTGGATACTTGCCTTAGCGGTTGAAAAAGCCGTGGTCTCCGGTTTGCGCGCATTAAAATTCGAAAAAATCTTCTCCAATCTTGGTATCGATAGGTTTTTCCAGAAAGCCGAAACTAATTTTAACACTATACAATTTACAGCGGGTTTAGTTAGGTGGTTTATAGTTCTGGTTTTTATTTTTGCCGCCGCCGACGTTTTAAGACTCGATGCGATAACAGACTTTTTACGCCAAGTCATTTTATACATACCTAATATAATAGTCGCGGCTATTATCTTACTTGTGACCGCAAGCCTTGCTGATTTTTTTGACCGTCTGGTAGTTGGTTCTATTCGTTCAGCTGGCTTCGCCTATGCCAAGTTTGTTGGCGGTATTATACGCTGGAGCGTTCTTATATTCGGTTTCGTCGCTGCTTTACAGCAGTTAGGTATAGCTAAAACTCTGTTGAACACTTTAGTTACGGGCATGATCGCCATGATAGCTTTGGCCGGAGGATTAGCCTTTGGTCTTGGAGGGAAAGATGCCGCCAAGGAATTAATAGACGGCTTAAAAGAGCGTATTAAGGATAAGTAATCGGTATGAAAAATCGCGCATTTAAACGCATCACTGTACTTGCGATAATTTTTGGAGCGCTCATTTTGGGTGTTTTTATTTATGCTCAAATCCAAACAAAACCCACTCCTAGTTGCTTTGATAAAATAAAAAATCAAGGCGAATATGACGTAGATTGCGGAGGGCCTTGTTTAGCATGTAAAGGACATCCCGAACCATTAAGTATTGGTGGTTCCGTTCTAATTCCGGCCGAAAACCGTAAGTACGACTTAGTTTTTATGATTATTAATCCAAACTTAAATTATGGCGCAAGTTCCGTGGACTATAATATTGAAATTGATGATGCCCAGGGCAAAAAAATATATTCGCGTAACGGTTCAACTTTCGTATTGCCAAAGGAAGCGAATTCTTCTGCCGTAGATAATTTGAGTAATAGCAGCACATCGTCAGTTCCAAAAGGAAGATGGATTATTGAACACGGTTTAAATGGAGTACCAGACGCAACCGCAAAAATTTCCTTTAGTGATATAAGCTGGGAAGGTATTAAGGATAACTTTGCAGAACCACGTCTGCTTATACTCAATAAAATATATAATATACTTTTAAATTCAGCCGAATTCTCTGAAGCAACCGGGATTTTAAAAAATGATTCGCCTTTCGGTTTCGATTTGGTCGAAATACAAGTTTTGCTTTTCGATGAAAACGATCAGTTAATTGGAGCGCGTCGAACAGAAGCGCGTACGGTTACAGCAGGTGAACGGCGGGAATTCAGAGTTTCTTGGCGAAATTCAATTCCAAACGTGAGTCGTCTGGAAATGATAGCTTATACGAATGTATTCCTGAACGACAATTTTATTGACGCTTTTGGCACGCGCGAAAGATTTCAACAATTAAACCCGGTGGTGGAATAGTATGCCGTGAAACCATTGTTTTTTGTGCTATTTGGTATTAGATTTAATTGATGCTTAAATTCTTGCGAAATCTAGATTTTCTACTTTTGGGCTCGACCTTTTTTCTTATTTTGATTGGCTTGGCTACAACCTTTTTTCTTTCTAGGGATAATCCGCTCATACGACTTCAAATAACAAAGCAAATTATATTTGCCTTGACTGGTTTGACACTATTTATAGTTCTGGCTTATTTTGACCTTAGATTTTTGCGCACTCGATCACTCTGGGTATTATTTGTCTATGGCGCCGCTGTTTTATCTCTGGTGCTGGTGTTAATTTTTGGAGTAAGAGTTCATGGTGCGACAAGTTGGTTTCGTATAGGATTATTTACTCTTCAGCCGATAGAATTTGTTAATATAGCCATAATTCTTTTATTGAGTAAGTATTTTTCCGTTCGACATGCAGAAATAGCAAGGTTCCGGCATATCGCCATATCCGGTTTGTATGTGGCCATACCGATTGGTATTGCCGTCTTCCAGCCCGATTTGGGCGCCGCGATTGTTTTGGGGGCAATTTGGCTTGGAACACTTTTGTTGTTAGAACTGCCTTTACGGCATATAGTTATTCTTGGGTTAGGCGGCTTAGCCATTTTTATATTTGCTTGGGTTTCCGTATTGGCGCCATACCAGAAAGGACGTTTAATTTCATTTGCCTTGACAAGTGATCCGCAGGGCGCAGGATATCATGCGCGCCAAGCTATAGTTTCTGTAGGTTCGGGTGGACTAACCGGTAGGCAAGCCGGTGAGCCCACGCAGGCCTCACAAGATTTTTTGCCAGAGAGTACAACCGATTTTATATTTGCCGCTTCAGTCGAAAGATTTGGCCTGGTTGGTGCGACCGCGATAATTTTAGGATTTTTAGTTCTATTGTGGAGAATTATCCGTATTGCTTCTTTGGCAACAAATAATTTTATACGTTCTTTCGCTGCTGGTAGCGCTTTGCTTTTTTTTACGCATGGCTTGATACATGTAGGCATGAATCTGGGGCTTATGCCTGTTACCGGCTTACCCATGCCATTTTTTTCATATGGCGGATCACACTTAATAAGCGGGTTTATAATTTTAGGTATATTGGAAAGCCTGCGTATACACCAGGCACAGATGCAGTTGGATACAAATTATTTGGAAAGCTAAGATGAATATTAAATTTGAAATTTCTAATTTCTAATTAATCTAAATAATTTCTAAACCCGAATACTTAAACCCTTAGACACTATGCCATTAGTCATTCTTTAGAAATAGATCAATTAGAATAATTAGGTTAATTGGGCCAATTCAGAACTACCATTTTTCGCCTTGCACTTTATACCTTAAGTTTTTAGAAATTAGATATTCTAAACTGATATTTTCTCTTTATGCATAATGCCTATATAGTTATAAATAAGGGAAAAACCTTGATTCCTGTTGGTCCCGGAAAAGATGCCGTTGGGGCTCTTGACAGGGTTGTAGCAAACAGTATAATACCCCCTGCGTGTCTGAAAGAGGCTTTTGTGGCATGCTGGAAGGATTCATCTCTTCTTTCCTGCGATATAGCAGAGGCCATAGTTTCGACCATACGGTTTGCATATAATTCATAGTAACGGGGGCTTTTCACAGCTCACATTCTTCGGAGGCTTTAAGTTATCACTTTAAGCGAAATCGAAGAGACAAAAATATAACGTCATGCATACCGCGTAAATAGTTTTTATATATAACCTCAATCCAGAGACAAAAGGCTTGGGGTAATTTTTGTTGTATAGCCAAAATTTTTAAAAGTCAGGAAATTTTTAGGTAAAATAAAATTATTTTACCACGATTTATTAAGCGGTCTAATCCATTTATATTATTATGAAAGTTATAGAACGAAAAATTTTTACACGTTATACCCGACCAGAAGTTGCTCTGCCGAATCTTATCTCGGTTCAGCAAGAATCATACAGGTGGTTTTGGGAAACTGGTTTGAAGGAATTATTTGAAGAGATTTCACCCATCAGAGATTTTTCAGGTAAAGATCTTGAGTTATATTTTTTGGATTATACCTTGGAAGATCCGCGCTGGAATGAAGATGAATCTCGTCTGCATAATGCAAGTTATGAAGCAACGCTTAGAGTAAAATTGCGTTTGGTGAATAAAAAAACCGGCGAAGTTAAAGAACAATCTGCTTATCTCGGTGAGTTCCCCCTAATGACTCCAAGAGGCACCTTTATTGTTAACGGCGTTGAGCGCGTAGTTATTTCTCAGTTGATACGTTCTCCGGGCGTTTTTTTCACATTACAGCAGACGAGAGGCTGGCGCCTTTTTGGCGCAAAAATAATACCTAATCGTGGAGCCTGGCTTGAATTTGATACCGATATAAACGGAGTAATCGGAGTTAAAATTGACCGAAAGCGTCGCGCGCCGGTTTCTGTTTTATTGCGCGCTTTTGGTCTTGAAACCAATGAAGCTATTCGCGCCCGATTTCGCGATGTTGATTCCGGCGATATAAAATATATTGACGAAACATTGAAACGCGATCTTTCCAAGAACAAGGGTGAAGCTTTGCTTGAAATCTATAAACGGATTCGTCCTGGAGATCTTGCCACTATTGACAATGCTAGACAGTTAATTGAAGCCATGTTCTTTAATTTTGATCGGTATGATTTATCTTCTGTCGGTAGATGGAAAATGGAGGAACGCTTATCCGGAGAAGGTCCCAAAAATATTTCTCGTGCTATGCGAGCATTGGCAGTGGATGATATTGTGCGAATTGTCAGCGAAATCATAAAGATGAACAATGATCTCGAAGCTCGTGCCGACGAAATAGATCATTTGGGCAACAGGCGTATACGCGCTTTTGGAGAATTGCTGCAAAATAGATTACGTGTAGGATTAGTGCGCATGGAAAGAATTATTAAGGATCGGATGTCTACTTTAGATATCTACACATTAACACCCGTGCAACTTTTAAATTCTAGGCCTTTGATGGCGATAGTCAGAGAATTTTTTACGTCTTCTCAGCTTTCGCAATTCATGGATAATGAGAATCCTTTGGCCGAACTTGAGCATAAGCGCCGTCTCTCAGCCATGGGTCCCGGCGGCTTAACCAGGGAAAGAGCCGGTCTTGATGTGCGTGATGTGCAGCCAAGTCACTACGGAAGAATTTGCCCGATTGAGAGTCCAGAAGGGCCAAATATTGGTTTGGTTGGCCACTTAGCAAGTTTTTCGCGTTTGAATCCCTACGGATTTATTGAAACTCCTTATTTCAAGGTGACTAAAAACCGTGTTACTAAAGAAATGATTTGGTTAGATGCAAGTCAGGAACAAAAATATGTTATCGCGCATGCCGGTGTTGGTACTAGCGCTTCAGGCAAAATTAAAGATGAACGCGTCGAAGCTCGAGTTCATGGAGAGCCGTCAACAGTAAATAGAGAAGAAGTTCAATTGATTGATGTCGCTCCGCAGCAGGCCGTTAGTATTGCCACGGCCCTTATTCCTTTTCTGGAACATGATGATGCAACGCGAGCCATGATGGGTTCAAATATGCAACGTCAGGCAGTGCCTTGTATTGTGCCCGATGCGCCGCTTGTGGGTACTGGTTTTGAAATGCGCACCGCCAGAGATTCTGGGCAGGTAATAATCGCAGAAGAAGACGGTATAGTTTCTTCTCTCGATGCTTCGCATATTACGGTGCGAACAAGTGGTCCTGGCCGGGCAGGCAAAACAGGCAAGGATGCCGTCAGGCGCTATAATCTTAAAGTTTTTATGCGATCAAACCAATATACAGCCATTACGCAGAAACCAACTGTTGAGAAGGGCCAGCGCGTGCGTAAGGGACAGATATTGAGCGATGGTCCGGCAATAGCAAATAATGAATTAGCCCTAGGACAGAATTTACTCGTTGCTTTCTTGCCATGGCGCGGAGCCAATTATGAGGATGCCATCGTTATTTCGGAGCGAGTTGTCCAACAAGATCGGTTTACTTCCGCACATATAGAGGATTTTATTTGTGATGTTCGTGACACAAAATTAGGACCTGAAATTACAACTCCGGATATTCCTAATGTTGGTGAGGATCGTTTAAAGAATTTGGATGAGGAGGGTATTGTTCGAGTCGGTGCTGAAGTAGGACCAGGCGATATATTAGTCGGCAAAATTTCTCCGAAAGGTGAGGCGGATCTTACCGCTGAAGAGCGTCTCTTACGCGCAATATTCGGTGAAAAAGCCCGTGACGTTAAAGATACATCTTTGCGTTTGCCGCACGGCAAACGCGGTCGCGTTGTGGATATCCGTATATTCTCGCGCGAACAAGGCGATAAATTGCCGCCAGGAGTCATACGTTCCGTGCAAGTAGAGATCGCACAGCTTAGAAAAGTCTCTATTGGCGATAAACTCGCCGGTCGTCATGGCAATAAAGGCGTTATCGCCAAAATTTTGCCTGTGCAAGACATGCCTTTTTTGGAAGACGGAACACCGGTTGATATTGTTTTAAACCCTCTGGGCGTGCTATCGCGCATGAATATTGGCCAGATTTTGGAAACACATCTTGGTATGGCGGCACATACTCTTGGCTTTTATGCTAAAACTCCGGCTTTGGCAGGTGCCACAGAAAAAGATATCAGGCGTGAACTAAAAAGGGCCGGTTTCCAAGATAACGGTAAGCTTAAATTATTTGACGGTTATACGGGCCAGATTTTCCCGAATCCTATTACTGTTGGATATATATATGTAATGAAGCTTATACATATGGTTGAAGATAAAATACATATGCGTTCTATAGGACCGTATTCTCTTATTACCCAACAGCCTCTTGGAGGAAAGGCGCAGTTTGGCGGACAACGTTTCGGCGAAATGGAAGTCTGGGCGCTTGAAGGATATGGTGCGGCACACACACTGCAGGAAATGCTCACTATAAAATCAGACGATGTTGTCGGTCGCTCAGCCTCTTACGAATCCATAATACGCAAGCAGCCGATTAAAAGCCCGAATCTTCCGGCTTCGTTCAACGTTTTGGTAGCTGAACTCAAGGCACTGGGTCTTGGAGTAGATTTATTTGGAGTTAAAATTGCACCGGAAGAAAAAGACGAATTACAGTAATTTACCACGGATCCCGTTAGAGACACCTAACGGTTAAGAAAAATTTTGCTGCTATATAATTAATGAATAAAGCTTAAAAACAGGATTTTAGCGCGATATTACGGAAGCGCTTTAGTATCTTCCGTGAAGCGCTTCCTGTCTCTAACGGGATGGATATATCCACAAAAGTTGAAGATTTTTCAGGAATGTCTTTGCGTATTGCTTCGCCGGAAGATATTTTGTTTTGGTCGCATGGAGAAGTTACTAAGCCGGAAACGATAAATTATCGGACTCAGCGTCCAGAAAAGGACGGTTTATTCTGCGAGAGGATTTTTGGCCCGGAAAAGGATTGGGAATGTTATTGCGGCAAGTATAAGCGCATACGCTATAAAGGCATCATTTGCGACAAATGCGGAGTCGAAGTTACGCGCTCATCGGTGAGACGCGAGCGTTTCGGGCACATAACTTTGGCAGTGCCGGTTGCGCATATTTGGTTTTTAAGAGGCGTTCCTTCACGTATTGGGATGGCGTTGGATCTTTCAGTACAGCAGCTTGAGAGAGTTATTTATTTCAACGGTTATATAATTACTAAAGTGTATCCCGAAGCAGCCCAAGCCGTTTTAAATTCTATAGAAAATGAGATGAAACAGCGTACGCGCGAGGCCAAAACAAAGCAAACTAAAGCTAATATTAAGGCGGCTTATGATAAGGCCAAGAACGAACTTGGCAGAATTAATAAATATCAAGTTTTGACCGAAGCCGAATATTTTGATTTGTCTTTGCGCTATGCAGAAGTTTTTGAGGCTGGTTCAGGAGCCGAGGCCATACGCCAGCTTATGGTTGAAGTTGATTTGGAAACAGCTAGTCGTTCCGTTGCCAAAAAAGTAGATACCGCTACGGCTCTTGTAAAAAGAAAATATTTGCGCCAGTTAAGATTTTTCCGCGGTATGTTAAAGGCTAAAATGCGTCCTGAGTGGATGATCATGACTCATTTGCCCGTGTTGCCTCCAGATTTGCGTCCAATGGTTCAATTAGATGGTGGTCGATACGCTACCAGCGACTTGAACGATTTATACCGCAGAGTTATTAACCGCAATAATCGTCTAAAGCATCTTCAGGAAATTAACGCTCCGGAGGTTATTCAACGTAATGAAAAGAGAATGCTTCAAGAGGCTGTAGATGCTCTAATAGATAATTCAATAAGAAAAGGACACGGCGCCCAAGCCGCAGCCATTCGCCGGCCACTTAAATCTCTAGCCGACATGCTAAAAGGTAAACAAGGACGTTTCCGCCAAAATTTGCTTGGTAAACGCGTTGATTACTCTGGGCGGTCAGTTATCGTTGTTGGTCCGCAGCTTGGCCTAGATGAGTGCGGCATTCCAAAGAAAATGGCGCTTGAATTATTCAAGCCTTTTGTCATCGCGGTTTTGTTGCGCGATGAATTAGCTTTTAATATCCGCGGCGCTTCAAGGTTAATAGAAGAAACGCCCGATGTGGTGTGGGCTGCGCTTGAAGAGGTCATTCAGGGCAAGTATGTTCTGCTTAACCGCGCTCCAACTTTGCATCGTTTAGGTATTCAAGCGTTTAAACCTATTTTGATTGAGGGCGAGGCCATACAGATACATCCTTTAGTTTGTCCGGCTTTTAATGCCGACTTTGACGGTGATCAGATGGCAGTACACGTACCGCTGGGCCAGGAAGCTCAAATGGAAGCTCATGATTTAATGCGCGCATCACGGAACTTGCTTAAACCAGCTAACGGCGCCCCTATTGCCGTACCGCGCCATGATATTGTATTGGGCATTTATTGGGCAACGCGCATGGTAGAAAATGGAACAGGTGACGGCCGCAGGTTTATTGATGCCGATGAAGCAAAGTTGGCTTTAGAATTCGGTTATATTGACATGAATTCGCGCATCGTCCTGCCGGTTATCAAGCCGGTAATCGAAGACTTGTCGGCGGGTTTTTTAAGAAGTTCCGTAAAAAAAGAAGCTAAGGGAATTGAAACTACCGTTGGTCGCGCGCTTTTTAACGAATATTTGCCCCAAGATTTTCCGTATCTAAACGCCGTTTTGAATTCTAGGATCCTCGAGCGCATAACCGCGGAAATTTTTCTGCGCTATGATAGCGAGACTTCCGCCCAGATTCTCGATTCCATAAAGGATTTTGGTTTTGAGTTTTCGACCCGTTCAGGCGTCACTTTCGGCATGGATGATCTTAGCGTTCCGGAAGAAAAGCCGGATATTTTAGCTAAAGCCCGGCAAGAGGTTGAAGTCATTGAGCGCCAATATCAGCAAGGTTTGCTTATTGAGCAAGAACGAAGGACGCGCATAATTGAAATATGGACGAGAGTTAAAAATGATCTTGCCAAATTAGTTCCAAAAGCACTTGACCCTAAAGGATCTTTATTTACTATCGTGGACTCGGGCTCACGCGGTTCCTGGTCTCAGCCCACACAAATGGCCGGCATGAAAGGCTTAGTTATAAACCCATCTGGTCAAATAATGGAATTGCCAATAACGTCATCGTTTAAAGAAGGATTTAACGTTCTTGAATATTTCATTTCAACGCATGGTGCTAGAAAGGGCGCTTCAGATACGGCGTTGCGTACGGCAACGGCCGGATACTTAACACGTCGCTTGATAGATGTAGCACAAGAAATTATCGTTTCGGAGCATGATTGTCGTTCTGCAAAAGGTGTTATACTCTATCGAAAAGATTCCGAAGAAACTGGTCAAAATTTAGCCTCCAGATTATTAGGGCGTACAGTGCTTAAGGATATCGAAGTTAATAAAAAAGTTTTGGTCAAGAAAGGCGATATCATTAACGGTGTTGCTTCCATGGCTATTGCCGCCTCTGATATAGATGAGATACAGGTTCGCAGTGCCATGCAGTGTAAAACAGCGCGAGGGATATGTCAGTTGTGTTATGGATGGGATTTGGGACGCAATGAACTGGTGGCTTTCGGTGATGCCGTAGGTATTGTTGCGGCGCAGGCTATTGGCGAGCCGGGTACACAACTTACCATGCGTACTTTCCATACCGGAGGCGTAGCTGGCGGCGGTGATATAACCCAAGGTTTGCCGCGCGTTGAAGAAATATTTGAGGCCAGGCCACCGAAAGGCGAAGCGATATTGGCCGAAGACGTAGGACAGATTAAAGAAATAGGAGAAGATCAGGGCGAGAGAATTATTGTTATTGATCATCCAGTTCAGAATAGCGTTTCTAAAATTAAGACTAAGAAAAAAATAAAGAAAGTATATCGTATACCTCGCGGAAGGCCTATTCTTGTTGAGGTCGGTGAGAATGTAGAAGCCGGACAGCCAATAACCGAAGGCAGTATTAATTTGAAAGAGCTATTCCGTTTTGCCGGAACACAGGAAACACAACGCCGTATAATTAAAGAAATTCAGCGTATTTATGTAACCGAAGGTGTTAACATTAACGACAAACATATAGAACTTATCGTCAGGCAAATGTTCGCTCGTATGCGTATACGCGAAGAAGGCGATACCGATTTTACTCCGGGCGAGATTGTTGAGAAATCTACCTTTGAGAGAGTAAACAAAGACATGAAAGACAGAGGCAAGGAACAAGCTACCGCGCATCAGTTGTTGCTTGGTATCACAAAATCATCTCTGGCCACCGAGAGCTTTTTGGCCGCTGCATCTTTCCAAGAAACTTCAAGGGTTTTGATTAGAGCCGCGGTTGATGGCGTGGTTGATAATCTTCGCGGTCTTAAAGAAAATGTCATTATAGGTAAGCTTATTCCGGCCGGAACTGGATACCGTAAAGATTTAATAATTAGGGATTTGTCGCAAGGAGATGTTAAAATAGTAGAGGAGATAAAGAAATAACGGTTAAAAAGAATCTCCTAATTTCGCGCACCCCATAACTAAGGGAATTATATTTCTATATTTTAGAAATTACGATTATTATATTTGTGAAATTGTGAAATCTTTATTTTGATATTATAATAGCTGGATATGTCCACGAGGCGCGACAAAAAAAGAATAAAGGAAGGACGCTTTCAACAGAAAGCTACAAAAAAGATAAGTGTTAAATTAGATCTTCACCCGACTACCAAAAAGTGGATAGTCGGTGTATTTCTCGTTGGTGTTTCCATGATTATGCTATTGGGTTTTTTGAATTTAGCCGGCCCAATAGGGAAGATGTTTACGAGCGAAAGCTTCCAGCTTTTAGGTTGGGCTGCTCCAGTTTTACCTTTTATTTTTCTTATTTTGGGCCTAATATTTTTTTCCTCTAAAGAAAGAACTATTTGGGCTTCTGGAATTTTAGGAAGCTCTTTTTTTATATTGGGATTGTCGGCCATATTAGATATTGTAAGCCAAGCAGGATTAAAAAGGGGCGGTGCAATAGGGTATTGGCTTGCAATTTTACCGCAAAAAGGTTTTGGTGCCATAGCTTCTTTTATTTTTTTCGTGTCAATAGTTATTGTGGGCCTTTTGCTATTATTTAATTATCCGGCTTCTTCTGAGATTAGCGATGAAGATGAGGACGAAAACGGGAAGCAAAATAGTGTCGTACGCTGGCTCAAATTAGTTGTTTTCCCACTGAATCGATTAAAATCAATGCTTTTTCTAATATCAAGGCCCTTTTTGCCTAAATTGTCCAAGCCGTCTTTAAAATCCGAGCCGTTTATTTCTTCTTCCGCACCGCAATTCAAGGTTCATAAACTCGAGGATGAATATGATGCTTCCTCCGCACTTAAAGATAAAACTAATTTTGATGATGAAATTAAGGTGCGTCCAGCAAAATTGTCGGTACCTTATGTAATGCCACCCTTGAATCTTTTGGATGAAGACCGCGGCAAGCCAACAAGCGGAGATATTAAGGCCAACATGCATATCATCAAACGTACGCTTGCTAATTTTGGTATAGAAGTTGAAATGGGCGAAGTGGCAGTTGGGCCTACGGTTACCCAATACACGCTTAAACCAGCCGAGGGCGTGAAGCTGGCCAGAATAACTGCTTTATCTAACGACCTATCTTTAGCATTGGCCGCGCATCCTATACGCATAGAAGCTCCTATACCCGGAAGGTCTCTGGTGGGTATTGAGATACCAAATCATGCCGTTACTTTGGTGCGCTTGAGGAATTTATTAGAAAATGAACAATTCCAGGGCAGTCAATATCGGCTTAATTTTGCCTTAGGTCGGGACGTTGCTGGTAATCCGGTATTTTCCGCGCTTGAAAAAATGCCTCATCTTTTAATCGCTGGCGCGACCGGTACGGGGAAAACCATTGCTCTAAACTCGTTATTGATAAGTCTTCTTTATCGCAATCCGCCGTCTATATTGCGTTTTCTTCTTGTCGATCCCAAAAGAGTTGAATTTCCTGTTTATAACGGTACGCCTCATCTTTTAACCCCGGTAATAGTGGATGTGCAAAAAACCATAAATGCCTTGCGTTGGGCGGTAAAAGAAATGGATAGGAGATTTGATATTTTGGCCGGCGTCAAAGCTCGGGATATCGGTATGTACAACCGCGAGCTTAAACGCGGTCAAGAGCCTATGCCGTATATAGTTATCATTATTGACGAGTTGGCCGATTTAATGGCTGCGCGCGGCAAAGAAGTTGAAGCGGTTATAGTGCGTTTGGCGCAAATGGCTCGCGCTGTGGGTATACATTTGGTAGTGGCAACACAGCGACCATCGGTGGAAGTAATAACAGGTTTAATTAAAGCCAATATCACAAGTCGTATGGCTTTTCAGGTTGCTTCACAAATTGATTCGCGCACCATTGTAGATAATGCCGGAGCAGAGAAATTACTCGGTAATGGCGACATGCTTTTCATGTCCGCAGAATCTTCAAAGCCTCGTCGCTTGCAAGGAGCATACATATCAGAAAAAGAAGTTAAGCGTGTGGTTGAGTTTTTAAAAAGAGATTTTGAACCCGAATACGACAGCGAGATTCTGGATCCGCAAAAAGCAACCAGCGGAGATTTTAATGGTGGCGAAGATGTTTTTGGCGATGAAGATCCTTTGTATGAAGAAGCCAAACGTTTGGTTATTCAGGCCAGGAAGGCCTCAGCATCTTATTTACAGCGCAGATTGCGTATAGGTTATGCGCGTGCGGCACGTTTGCTTGATATTTTGGAAGAGCGGAGGATTATCGGTCCGGGCGAAGGAGCCAAGCCTAGAGATATTTTAATTGGTTCTTCAGATAATTTGATAAATGATGACCAAAGTGATATGGAAGAAGATAATGAATAACATTACAAAATAACTTTTATGAGCAAACAAAAAACAGATCCCAACATTCAGGAGCCGTCTATAAAAGACCAAAAAGCCAAAGTTTTAGATATGGCCGTTTCAGAAATAAAAGAGAGATTTGGCGAAGGTGCTATCATGACGCTGGGTGATGTTCGCAAGGTTAATGTGGACGTTATTCCAACCGGCTCATTAGCTCTGGATATGGCCCTTGGGGTGGGGGGCGTTCCCTGCGGTCGCGTGATTGAAATTTTTGGGCCAGAATCTTCTGGTAAAACCACCTTGGCTCTTCATATTGTTGCCGAAGCGCAAAGGAGGGGCGGTTTGGCCGCATTTGTTGATGCCGAATACGCGCTTGATCCTGACTATGCTAAGAAAATAGGAGTGAAAATTGACGATTTGCTTATTTCACAGCCGGATAACGGTGAGCAGGCTTTGGATATTGTTGAGAGTTTGGTACGTTCGGGTTCGGTAGATGTTATTGTTGTGGATTCGGTTGCCGCCTTAACTCCAAGAGCAGAAATAGAAGGAGAAATGGGCGATCAAAGTATCGGTCTTCAGGCGCGTCTCATGTCGCGCGCTCTTCGAAAATTAACGAGCGCTATTTCCCGCACAAAAACCGTAGTTATTTTTGTAAACCAGATACGTATGCAGATCGGTATGATGTACGGCAACCCCGAAACTACCCCCGGCGGAAAAGCATTAAAGTTTTATTCTTCGGTTAGAATAGACGTGCGCAGGATAGCTCAAGTTAAGAAGGGCGAAGAGATAGTCGGAAGCCGCGTTAAGGCAAAAATAGTTAAAAATAAAGTTGCTCCGCCATTTAAGACAGCCGAATTTGATATCATGTATAACGAAGGTATTTCGCACTACGGCGACATAATAAACACGGCCATAAAGTACGGAATCGTTTCCAAAAGCGGCGCTTCTTATACCTACGATGGCCAAAAACTAGGACAGGGGATTGATGCGGCTAAAGAAACTTTGAAGAAAGATTCAAAACTGACCCATGAGATAGAGAAGAAACTTAAAGTGGCCATGGCCGAAACCACTTAATTTAAAACGCGCTTTTTAAGAGAAAACACCCAGCCCCAAATTTTGGAGCTGGGTGTTTTAATTTTCAGTTAAGACGACCTTATCCTGGATGCCCCGATGGATTTTGGTGGACCTGAGGGGAATCGAACCCCTACCTCCCGGATGCAAACCGGGTGCACTGCCACTATGCTACAGGCCCAAAATTAAAAATCCGAAGCTCGAAATTCAAAATCCGAAACAATACTTAAATTCAAAATTTTAAAAACGTGTTTAAAAGTTTGAACATTCGAATTTAGGATTTGTTTAGAATTTCGATATTCGAATTTCGGATTTAGAAATAATACTGTTGCTATATCGTCCTTTTGTAAATAACCCAGCAAAACCCATTAAGCAGTTTTTATCGAGTTGTGATTGGTATTATGGCCATGAAACGGGCCCGCTTTATGGCTTCGGCCAGTTTGTGTTGATGCCTGCGGCACGTGCCGCTTCTCTGTGGCGGTATTATTTTGGCGTGTCCAGAAATGAATTTACGCAGGAGCTCCGCATCTTTATAGTCTATAGTTTCTATATTTTGCGAACAAAAAAAGCACGTCTTTGGTTCGTTTCTTGGTTCCACGGTTTTAGAATTTGAAAATCGCATTTTTTAATTTTACTAAAAAGGTATATCTTCTGGCTTGATTTCGTCGTTATTCTTTTCTTCATCAAAGGAAATAGGGGTGTCTTCTTCTATTATAGGTATTTCTTCTGCGGCTGGAGTTTTTGGAGCCGAGGCTTGAGCATTTATTCCGCCCTCTTGATTTCTGCCGCTACGAGGGCCCATTTGAAAGTTTTGAGCTACTATTTCTGTTCTATATTTCTTTTGTCCGTCAGGCGCCTGCCAGGAACGAGTCTGTATCCTGCCTTCAACGAAAATAAGTTGCCCTTTGGTTAAATATTGTCTGGCTATTTCAGCCAATCTGCCCCAAGCCACAATGCTATGAAATTCAGCAGCTTCCTGTTTATTGCCAGCCTGATCTTTCCAAACGCGATTTGTAGCTACACGAAAAGTAGCAACTGTTTGTCCAGATGGAGTCATTCGTGCTTCGGGTTGAGCTACTACATTTCCCAGAATAAAGACGCGGTTTAGATTCATCCCGTTAGAGACAGGAAGCGCTTTACGGAAGAGATTAAAGCGCTTCCGTACATTGCGCCTAGATCCTGTTTAAAATTTAATATCTGTATACACTATAAATTATTTGTAAAATCCCGTTCCGTTGTCTCTAACGGGATTCATGTTTTTAAGGGTTTGATTTTAATATTTCCTCTATCCTTTTATCTATTTCTTCAAGACTACCCCGCTTGCTTTCTTGCGGTGGCGCATTTAAGTCCAATTCTTGTATTGAGGCGCTGTCTTCTAGTTTTGGTTTTTTTACACGAACCGGTCTTTTTCTCTCTTTGGGTATTTCAATTACCAAATACCTTAATATATCTTGCTCATGCCTTATTTCGTTAATCAACTCTTGTGGAACAGATGGCGGGCTCATAAATTTGAAAACACTCAAACGCGCGCGCATTTTTTTGCCTATTGGATAAGCCAATAATTGCTCTTTCATTTGAGCTTTTGTTGTCATCTCGCCGTTCCTTTTAGTGATTGATGAGCTTATGCGATTCAACCAGGAATTATATTTATCTTCATCAAGTTCGGGTGCAATAAGGCACGTCAATTCATAGGTTTTTTGTTCGTCTGGCATACCAAAATATGTTAGCAGTTGATATTTTTAGCGTCAACCCCGTTAGAGATAGCCCGCCCCCGCGGGCACTTTGTGCGCGCTTACGCGCGGGCGAGATCTCTAACGGGGTCAACCCGTTAGAAGCAGGTCGCCCCAAGGCGGCCGTAGCCCTGCCTATCGGCAGGCAGGCGTCCCACAAAATGTGGGAGGGCGGCTTCTAACGGAGCCAGTATTAGGTTTTTTTACGTTTTTCATGCTATTCTTTAAATGATGGAACGTAAAGAATTGGCTGATAATTTAATAAAACAAGCCTCGCGTAGGATAAAAGAAGTTTATTTGCGGGGCGGTATAGATGCCGTGCAAAAAGAAGGCGGACGGAGCATTGTTACCGAATTAGATAAAGAAATTGAGGGATTTATCATCAAGGGTATCCGAGATAACTTTCCACAAGACGGTATAATTGCCGAAGAAGGTGGCAGTAAAAATGGGCAGAATGATTTCAAGTGGTTTATTGATCCTATAGATGGTACACGCAATTTTGTCTTCGGTATACCGTTTTTTTCTATATCCATAGCGTTGACACAAGGACAGGAGTTGAAATTTGGTTTAATAAGCGATCCTGTGCAAGGCATTATTTTTGAAGCTGAACGCGGAAAGGGTGCGTATAAAAATAATGTTCCGATTAAGACTTCTTCTATTCTTAAATTGGGCGATGCCATCTCGTTACTGGGTTTTACCGCAAGCGGAGTTGATCTTGGACATGACAAAAAGACCGCTAAATTACTCGAAAGGTTGGTGCGCGTAAGGATTCTCGGGAGCGCGGCCCTGAATTTTTGTCTTGTAGCCGAGGGACACGTTGCAAGTGCTATAGGATTTGGTTTTCATTCCTGGGATATCGCTGCGGGTATTATTATTGTTGAAGAAGCCGGAGGCAGAATAACCAATGATAGGGGAGAGTCAGTTGACTTATTTAATGGTGATTTAGTGTCCGTCGTCGCAAGCAACGGTACGGTTCATGATAAACTGCTATCAATAATCAGCGAATTATAAGACTTTAAGACTTATTGTATGTCAGTTAGTCCATATATTTTTAGAGAATATGATATACGTGGGCGCATCAGTGAGCCCAATGAACTTTCTGATGACAATATATATAATTTGGCAAAAGCGACTGCCACTTTTTTTCATAAGCAAGGCATTGCTTCGGTCGTTGTGGGGCACGACGCGCGAGAGTATTCGCCGCACGTTAAGGATATCGTTGTTTCTGGTTTGGTAGATTCGGGTATAGATGTTATTGAAATTGGCCAGGTTTTGGTACCAATTTTTTATTTTGCGCAGTATCATTTGAAACAGAAGGGCGGCATTATGATAACCGCCTCGCATAATCCCAATGGCTGGAGTGGAATGAAGATTGCCAATGATTATTCAACCACTGTTTTGGGCGAAGAAATAAAAGAGATTGGTCGAATACTTGATACAAAAGACTTTTTGAGTAATTATGCCGCGGGGAAGACCCAGAGGGTTGAAGGCATGATTGAAGCTTACAGCAAAAATATTTTAAACAAGATAAAAATAAACAGAAAAATTAAGGTAGTTATTGACGCGGGCAATGGTACAGCCGGCCCCATTGTTCCAGAAATTTTCCGCCGTGCGGGATGCGAGGTTATCGAACGGCATTGTAACCTTGATCCGTCGTTTCCGAATCACGAACCAAATCCCAGCGCCTTGCCTGCCGCTGAAGATATTGCCAAGGGGGTTTTGGAAGCGGATGCCGATATAGGCTTCGGTTTTGATGATGACGGCGACAGAGTCGGTTTCGCTGACAACAACGGCAATGTAGTTTGGCCGGATAAAGCCATGATTTTTATGGCGCGGGCAGCTTTGGAAAAATATCCCGGCGCAAAAATAGTTTTTGATGTTAAATGCACTAGGGCTTTAACCGAAGATATAGAAGCGCATGGTGGAGTTCCTGTTATATGGAAAACGGGCCACTCTTATATAAAGCAAAAATCTAAAGAGGTTGATGCACCACTCGCCGGTGAAAGAAGCGGGCACATATTTTTCCGCAAAGATTATTACGGTTTTGATGATGCGCCTTTTGCGGCTTTGAAATTTCTTGAATACCTTTCCTCTCAAAGTAAATCCTTTTCAGAATTATTGGAAACCATACCGCAATATATAAGTTCTCCCGTGTGGGAACCGTCTTGCCCTGACGATAAGAAATACGGAGTTGTGGATAAGTTAACCCAAGAATTTAAAAGCGAGTACGGAGCTGAAAACGTATTGGATATAAACGGCGCCAGAATAAATTTTAAAAATGGTTGGGGCTTGGTACGAGCTTCTTCAAATCTGCCGGTTTTAGTTCTTGTTTTTGAATCCAAAACAGAAAGCGGTTTAAAGAAAATAGAAGATATTTTCCGCAAGAAATTGGATAAATATCCTGAAGTTGGTAAAGAATGGAAGAGCGGTTAGTACGCAAAATATAAAAACCCCATTTTAAGGGGTTTAATGTTTTTGGATTTCGACTTTAACGTGAACACCTTTCAGCGTTCCTGAGGGGGGTTGTCTGCGAAGGAATTCTTTAACCAAACGGCTACTGGTTTCGTTTTCCATAGTGATTTTGATGAAAGCAAAGGCAACTTGTTTTGTATTATCATCATTTGAGTGCTTTTTGATCACACCCAGACAAGCTTTTACCGAAATTGTTCCAGGAATCTGCATTAGTCTGGGAAAGAATTCATTTCTGATTTCAAGCGCCCGTGTCAAATTCCTCATTCGTATCCTCCTTAATATTGAAAAGTGCTTAAGTGTTTTTAGCTTATTATATTATTTTTTATAACGCAAGCAATTCGAAGCAGTCTTTAAGGCTTCTTTAAAGTTCACCCGCTATAAATTGCTTTAAATCGATAAAATTCCTATTTGTTCGCTAGCCTCTCTTAAAGTTTCGCTGGCTATTTTGCGCGCTTTTTCAGCGCCTTTATTTAAAATATCTAAAGTATATTCTTGTCCCTTTTGAACGATATTCATTCTTTTTTCTCGCGTATCTTTGAAATAATTAAATATTTTATCAGCAAGATTTTTTTTAAATTCTGAATATTTTTTATTTTTGTAAGTTTTGATAATATTTTCTGGTGAATCCTTTTCAATCATAGAGAATATTTCAATAAGGCTTGCCAAACCAGGTTTTGTTTTGGGCTCGTATGTGATTTCGCTTCCGGAATCGGTTACTGCGCGAGCCACCTTCTTTTCTATTTGTGCAGCGTCTTCAAAAATTCCTATATAGCTATCAGGCCCAAGCGATTTCGACATCTTTTTTGTAGGATCATTTAGAGCCATAATCCGTCCACCAAGAGTAGAGATCAGGGGTTCCGGTATCTTAAATTCAAATCCATTTTTACCGTATTTGTGATTAAAGCGTCTAGCGATTTCTCGGGCAAGTTCCAAATGCTGGAATTGATCATCACCAACGGGTACTCGTTCAGCCTGATATAGCAGTATGTCCGCTGCCATAAGCACCGGGTATAGAAATAATCCCGCATTAACACCAGTTTCTTTTGTAGCGCGTTGAGACTTGTCCTTAAACTGCGTCATTCTTTCTAAATCGCCCATGGCAGTAACGGTTGTAAGTAGCCACATAAGTTGAGTATGTTGTGGAACGGCAGATTGTAAGAATAGAGTGGATTTATCTAGCCCTAAAGCAAGATAGTCTTGAGCAATGCTTAATACGCGACGCTTGAATTCATCGGAGTTTGTTGGCTCTGTTAATGCATGTAAATCAGCAATGAAAAAAAAGCAATCTTCATTATTCTGCAAATCGAGCCATTGCCTGACAGCACCGAAATAATTGCCTATATGTAAGGCGTCGCTGGAAGGTTGTATGCCGGAAACGATCCTCATAAATTAAACCTCAATTATTATGGGTATTATCATCGGTCGGCGTTTAGTTTTTTGATAGAAAAATTCGCCTAAACGCTCTCTTATAGTATCCCTTACGTAAGGCCAGTTAACAACCGGCTCCCGGGCAGTGTTTTCAACAATTGTATTTATTCGATGTTTGGCTTCTTTGATTATATCTTCGGATTCGCGCGCATAAACAAAGCCACGAGAAATAATATCCGGTTCTCCTTTAATCTTTCTTGCTCTGGTGTCTATAACGGCTACGACAATGAACATTCCGTCTTTGGCCATAGCTTGGCGATCGCGTAAGACAACGTCTTTAACGTCGCCTATGCCCAGACCGTCAACAAATACGTATTGAGCAGGGATGCTGTTTTTGGCTATGCTTATACGTTCTTTGGTAAGTTCAATAACGTTTCCGTTTGAAGCCACGACAATGTTTTCTTCTTTCACTCCCGCACTCGCAGCTATGTTGGCGTGGGCTTTAAGCATGGAGAATTGTCCATGTATTGGTATGAAGAATTTGGGCTTCATTATGTTTAAGAGAAGCTTTAAATCTTCCTGGTAAGCATGTCCTGATGCGTGTATATCCATCATGCGGTAATGATAAACCTCAGCGCCTTGACGCATAAGCGAATCTATAAGATATTGCACCTGCCGTTCGTTGCCCGGAACTATGGAGGAGGAAAAAATAACCGAATCATCTTTTTTAATTGATAGAAAACGGTGTTCGCGGTTAGCTATGCGCATGAGTACTGCTCCTTCTTCACCCTGCGCGCCAGTGCACATCAAAACTACTTTTTGCGGAGGAAGCTTTTGTGCTTCATTGGGCGATATCATCATGCCGCGCGGTATTTTTATGTAACCAAGATTCTGCGCGATTTCAACATTGGTTTTCATGCTGAAGCCGTCTAAAGCAACCTTACGGCCGTGCTTTTCTGCCAAGATAAATATTTGCTGTATGCGTCCGATAAGCGAAGAAAAGGTTGCGGCAATAATGCGACCCTTGGCTTTATCAAATATTTCTTCAAGGTTGTCCATAATGACCGCTTCGGATAGTGAATGTCCTGGATGTTCGGCTCCTGTGGAATCTGATAATAGGGCTAACACGCCTCTGGATCCTATTTCAGCCATACGGCCTATGTCTGCCGGCGTGTCGCCTACAGGACTAAAATCAAATTTAAAGTCGCAAGAATGGACTATCGTTCCCAAGGGCGTTGCTATGGAAAGCCCTATGGAATCAGGAATATTGTGGTTGACGTGAAAATTCTCTACAGTGAATGGCCCTAAATGTATAGGTTTCCGTTCATCCTTCCTTATAGTATGCACCTCAAGTTTAGGCGCCCGAGGGAATTCTTCTTGTCTGCGCAATATCATTCCGCGTGTCAATGGGGTTGTGAACACCGGCGGATTACCGAGTGAACCTATTAAATAAGGTATGGCTCCCATATGGTCTAAGTGTCCGTGGGTTATAAATACGCCCAAAATATCTTTTTCGCGTCCTCTAAGCGAAGAAATATTGGGTATTATGTAATCAATACCCGGTGTGTCTTCTTCTGGGAAGCGGAGGCCCATGTCAATTATGATTATGTTCCGGTTCCACTCTATATACATCATATTGCGGCCAACCTCTTCAAAACCGCTCAACGGGACGATTTTTAATATATCCCTTAAATCTTGTTGAAAAGCCGGCATGGGACGAGGCCTCGCGTGGCGTCTCGGGTTCATGATACGCCTTCGCTCAATATTGCCGCTGCGGCGTTCATTTCCATCCGTAGTGTTTCTTGTATATATTTGTTGTTTATACTGTTGTGGCGTCATAATGCCTTAAATGTAGAATGAAAAAGTAAAAAGTAATGTTCGTTGCGCCATTTTTGGCGTAACGCACCGCGATTTTTAATTTTTCGATTTTAATTTTTAATTTATATTTGTGGGCAAGGGGAGACTCTCCCGACGTAAAGTCGGGATCCTCCGATGGAGTTCGATACTCGGCCTCATGCGGAGTCATCGGACCGACTCCCAGTAAATAATTTTTAATAGGTTCGTCGGGAGAACTCCAATTAATTATTACTTGTGCCCCTACACGGTCTAGAACCTCACGCTACGAGATAGCATAAGACGCTTTCTGACGATTTTTCAGCAAGGGACCGATGTGTCTCGATCGGGATCGAAAAAGGAACATCATAAAAGGGTGTGCCATGTTCTATTTTTAAACTGTGCTTTTGGGATAGTATGTCGTATCATTCGGCAAAGGGATCTGGAACGATAATTTTCCCCGCCTCCACATCGCTTAAACCCGCATAGAGCGCCGCGGTTCCGTCGTCATTGCGCATCAAACTGCCCGGAAAAACAACGTCTTCAAGATCCGGCCGTTTCGTCTCGCCAGGAGGAAAATTTCTTCTTGTTGCAATAATTTCGAGCGGTGATGCGCGATGGTTTTCGGGATCGTACACGAACGACATCGCGTAGTAGTGGAGTTTAGCATCTTGCGCGTCCTTACGCGCAACGTGCCCCAGAACACCAATGGTACCGTCTGGCAACGGGTGGAGTTCATTTACGCCACCCCATTCCTCAGGAGCGAACTGGTTTTCGATGATCTTTGCGTTAAGAATATTTTCCGCGTTCAAATCCTGAAGATGCCGTAATTCGACGTAGCCAATTCTCCCTTTTCCGTTACGCCCGCCTTGGGGGCGCGTGCAAACACCTATCCGGCCGTTTGCGAGAGGCGCAAGTCGTATATCTTTCATCATGTCGGGGCCAACAGCGAATTTTTGAAGCGATGTAAGGTCGTCTCCACGGTAAAAAACCGTGCGGTAGCCAACATTACGATAGTTGACCGCAGCGGGATTCGGGTATATTTCAACGCCGCCGACAATCGTTTCATCTCCGATGTGTGTTGCGAAACCGTCTTCGAGACGCAAGATAGGTGCGTTTTCGACCGGAGTCCATAGGCCCTTCTTTTCTTCAAAAAAGAGAAGGTGAGAATCCGCCCATGATCCTCGTGCCTCTACGCGTCCAACGAGAACGGTTGCATTTCCAATACGGAAAGGTCCCGAGATGTTGTAGACGTCTTTTTCGCCAACGCCCGAGAACCGCAGCTTCTCTCCTATGGGGAGAGATTCTTTCGTTTCAAATCTTCGAAGCAGTTCAGTTGAGTGCAAAGGCGAACCCCCCATTTTTTCTATTTGTTGTTCCATAGTAATAGTCTTGTTCTATTCGATACCATTCTAAATTAACGCTCACCTCGGTCTAGAACCCCTAAGTGCTCCGGTCCTCGATACAAAATGTTGATTGTGCCCCCAAGAGGACTCGAACCTCTAAGGCCTTGCGGCCACTAGCTCCTGAAGCTAGCGCGTCTTCCAATTCCGCCATGGGGGCAAAATGTTAATTAGGTTTGCGCGTCTGCCAGCCTGCCCCGTATCGTGCTTCGCTCTGATGCGGGGCTCCGCCACTTGCCCGTAGTGAATACTAAGCGAGGGCCTTTTTAAACTTCTCTATAAGCTCTGTTGGTTCCGGATCCAGGGTATATTTTTGCGCAAGCAAGACTGATATCCACTGTCCAAGAATAAGTCCGGCAAATGTGCGCAAGAAAAAAGGTGATTTTCTTAAATTTATGTAAATCAGACCCGCTCCAGTCTTCTTAATGAACTTGCCAGAAATTTTCATGCGTTTTTTTATGATAGGTAAGTCGTTCGCATCATTCAGCATTAAAACGCAAAAATTATGCGCAAGTGCGTTTTGCTTTTTGGATAAAATATCGAAAGCATTAAATTCATTATGGTTAAATTCCGGAAAAGTATTTGTGAAGGCAGGAATTTTAGTGTTTTCATTAAATTGTATTTTTAACAAATAACCCAAGCTTTTATTACGTTCTGAAGAGTATATAAGAGGGATTCGGTTGCCTATTTTTATAACTATTTTTGCCGCATCTTTTTTAAGGTTTGATTTTTTAAGCTTAAGCGCGTCTTTCAGCACAATGCTTATAATTTCTTTGGAAATCAAATTAGTTTCTACCAGTAATCCGACTAGAGCTCCGAATTGATAACCTATAGCAAATCGCGGCGGTATGCCCTTTGGCATAAGGACAAGCGGCGTTTTATTTTTTTGCGACCATAATGCGAGCTCGCCGCCAGAAGCTATAGACAATACAGGTAAGCCACTTTTAGTTGCTTGTTTATATGCGCTTAAAGTTTCTTCGGTATTTCCAGAATAGGACACGCAGATGATAAGCGGCTTCTTAATGTCTTTGGGCAGACCATAATTTTTATGGATTATGATATCCTTTCGAACAATATTTTTTTCCAATTGCCATGATTTTAATATATCTCCCGGCAGTCCAGACCCGCCCATGCCGCATATGATTGTTGAGTTCACGATCTTAAAGGCTTGCCTTTTGCCGTAAAAGTTGGTTTTCCGTCCAGTCTCAATTCCAACTGCAAATTGGTTAGAAAAATCATTAATAATTTTTTCAAGAGCGTTGTGCATTTAGTAAGCTTTTTGGTTATAGGCGGCTTTGATAAATTTATCTCTTGGATTTTATTATTATTCCCATTGTAATTTTGTCTTGAGATACCAATTATTTATTTCGGCAAAACGCCACGATGGATTAGGCAAAAATGACAAATCTAAACCTTCAAGATTTGCGATGGTTGGATATATGAATTTAGGTGAAACCAAGAAAATAGCTGGCGCGTCTTCAACCACCATTTTTTGAAAAGCGCGGTAAAGCTCTGCGCGTCTTTCCTGGTCAAATTTTTGTCTGGCCTCTTCCAGAACCCTATCCGCTTCTTTGTTGTTATATAGAGTCAAATTTGGCCAAGGATCAAAGCGTTGAGAAGAATGCCAGAACGAAAATGGATCTGGATCGGCGCCAAGATCGTATCCATATAGCAATGCTTCATATGACCTGGGTCTTATGGCCTGCTCTCGTAGATCAGCGGCGGATAAGACTTTGACGTTTACAGCAACGCCTATATCGGTCCAGAAAGACTTTAGCAAATCGGCGGTTTTGGTGAGCTCTGGCGCATCCGAAGTTGTTAAGACTATAGCTAGTTGAGTGCCTTTTTTGTCCCGTATGCCGTTTTGATCGCTATCGGTCCAACCGGCTTCATCAAGCATTTTTCGTGCGTGTTCCGGATCAAAACCATAAATGGGCAAGTCTGAAGTATAACCTATCATTCCAGGTAGTATCGGCCCAATTACAGCTTCGCCATCTTGTCTCCAAACCTCTTTCAATATTTTGTTTTTGTCGGTTCCATAGGAAAGCGCAATTCTTACGATGCGGTCAGCTAAAGCTTTTGATTGTGTTTGATTGAAGAACACTCCGAAATATCTGGGTAATGTTGCCGATACTATGCGTCTACCCGGTCTTAGAAGTCCTCGCATATTTGGATCAATACCGCCCACGGCGTCAACCCCCCGTTGATTATAAGTGTCTATGGCCGCCTGCATATTCTCAAAAAACTGTATTTTAATTGTTTGGATATACGGAAGATTATTCCAGTATTTATCGTTGGTCTTAAGCGATAAAGAATTTATTGCGCCCGAAGAGCGATCTCTTTCTATTTTTGTTATCGCATACATGCCGGCCCCCATCGGTTTTATATTCAGTTCATGACTAGAAAAATTTTCATTTGGTACATCTCCCCACATGTGCTTGGGTAGGATGCCGACAGTTGTATTGTTTAAGAACGGTGCGTATGGTGCCGTAAGAATAAATTTGACTGTAAGTTGATCCTGGCCCTGTTCGGTTTTAACAGACAGCCAGTTGGGTAGAAAGGGGCTATGTATCGCGGGATTTTGTATTTTTTGTACAGTGAATATTGCATCATCGGCGGTTATTGGTTCTCCGTCTGGCCAGAAAATATTTGGTCGTAGATGAAATTCGTATACTTTGCCATCTTCAAGAATATCCCAACGCTCGGCTAAATCCGGCACTATTTTGCCATTTTTATCGTAGCGTGTCAGACCGGAAAAAATTAACGCAGTAAGGTCTCTGTCTACGGGGTTAGATGCGGCCAGAACCGGATTTATGTGTCGTGGCTGGCCTACTAAAGCTTCTGTGTATGTTCCGCCTTCAGTTGGCTTTTGTGCTAGATGGGATGTCAAGAAAACCACCGTCCATATGGTTAAACCGGCTGCTACTAAGCTTAAGGATAGAGTAAGAATTACTCGTTCTTTAAAGGAAAGGGCGTTGAATAAACCCTTCCATTGTTTTGGGCTTGGCCAGTTGAATGGTTTGTCCCAGCGCATTAGGACTTGTAGTTTCTGCCAAATATTTCGTATGAACATATTGTGGAGTTTCGGTATGTTCCGTTAGAAGTCTGCATTATGAAGAATTATGGGACAAACAAGGCTTGCAGACTTTTTTACTGTATAATTATCCGTTGGTTCCAGGCATAAAAAATTTATTTATGCATAAGATTTCTAACGGGATATAATATAAGATTTTATTTCACAAAGAAAATTGAAATAATGGCCGAAGAGAATAGTAATATGGTTAACACGATAGAAAACATGAATAGTACTTTCTCAACCCCTCTTCGTGAAGCAAATACATTACCCTCACCGCCAAAAGCGCTACCCAATCCGGTGCCACGCTGCTGTAATAATATGGAAACCATTAGCAGAATTGAAACGACTATTATAAAAGGATAAATTATAAATCGTAATGGGGGCATATAGTAAGATTTAAAACGTAAAACGGAAAGCTTAAAAGTTTGATAGCGTATCACGCGCGATTATTAATGTCGTCTTTGACGACGAACTTTAAGTTTTGTGCTTTACGTTTTGAGCTTTAAGCCTAATTAAAATATAACGTGTACAAAAGAGAGTATAAGAGCCGTTATCACTAACGGTATTAATCCGTTAATGGCGAGATCCGGAAGCAAATAATCCGCCAGCCACAATAATCCTAAAGTTAAAATTAAAGAAAACAAGCCTCCGGTAATTATTATCAGCGGGAAGGAAAGTATTTTTAAAATCGGCTTGAGAACGCCATTAATTATCCCGATCACGGCGCCGGCAACAAGCAAGCTTATAAAATCACCAGTGAATAATATGCCCCCAGGAATATAGTTGGGGATAAGCCAAACGGCAAATAATAAACCAACAACGTTTAGGGGTATGGGTAAAAGGAAACGAAGCACAATGATCTATAGAAAATTAATGTGTCGGACAGGTAAACTAAGCTTGGCGATATCTGAAACAGTATAGTTAGTTTATACTACATTGCAAGAAAACGCAATAAGGCGGTCTTTTGTGGGCCGACTCGGTAAATAGTCGTGGGCTTGCCCCGTTAGAAATTTACAGCAGTTATTTACTATTTGTTGCAAATTTTTGTCTTTGCGGCATGTGCAACGGTTAGAAAAGGCAGCCCTTTCTCACGGCCAAATATCAACCTAAACTTCTAACGGGGCTTGACAGTATTCGCGCTTGTCATAAACTGTTTATTGGCAATCAATACCATAGAGTGCCAATTATATTAACTTGAGAATTTAGAATTTTGAATTTAGAATTTGGGACGGGATTTTTATCAGCGTTCCATATTATTCTATATTCTATATTCCATATTCTATGTACACATGACTGAAGCAAATAAATTCAAAATAAAACCCCTCGGCGACAGAGTGGTTTTGGAGCCTATGGCCGAGGAACAAAAAACAAAATCAGGAATTGTTTTGCCCGATACCGTAGATAAAGAAAAACCAGAGCAGGCCAAAGTTGTTGCCGTCGGTCCTGGGCGTTGGGAAGACGGAAAAATTGTGCCCATGGGTATTAAAAAAGGCGATTTGGTTCTTTTTACTAAATATGGCCCAAATGAAGTTAAGATCGACGGGAAAGAATATTTGATTGCTGAAGAAAAGGATATTTTAGCAATTTTGGAATAAAGTTAATTAATGTAATCCCTCGATTGCGCTAGGGTCTTCGACTCTGAGGGTTTCAGACTCGAAGAGATGCATCCGCCAACTGGCGGAGTTGCATTCCCTCGCGTCGCTTGAGGGCAACAACTAACATGAGCGCAAAAAGAATTTTATTCGATGCCAATGCCCGCGAAATTATAAAGCGCGGCATAGATAAATCGGCCAATGCGGTAAGGGTTACCTTGGGACCACGCGGCCGCAACGTGCTTTTAGACAGAGGTTTTGGCTCGCCAACCGTTACCAAGGATGGGGCCACGGTAGCCAAAGAAATTGAACTTGAGGACAAATTTGAAAATATAGGCGCAGAATTCATAAAAGAAATAGCCACCAAAACAGAATCTGTTGCCGGTGACGGTACCACAACGGCGGTTGTTTTGGCGCAAGCTATGATTGCCGAGGGTTTTAGTGTCGTTGCCTCCGGCGCCAATCCATTGGTTTTAAAACGTGGAATGGATAAGGTTGTTGGGGCCCTAAGCGATATCTTGGATAAATCCAGCCATAAAGTTAGTGGCAAGAAGGTTGAAGAAGTAGCTTCCATTGCCGCCAACGACAAGGAGATAGGCAAGCTTATAGCTGAGGTTTTTGATACGGTAGGCAAGGACGGTGTGGTCACGGTAGAAGAATCGCAAACCTTCGGTCTTTCCAAGGAACTGGTTGAGGGTATGCAATTTGATAAAGGCTATATTTCTCCATATATGGTTACCGATGCCGAACGTATGGAGGCGGTTTATGATAATCCTTATATTTTAATCACCGATAAAAAAATATCTTCTTTAAGCGAATTCCTGCCCGTTTTGGAAAAAATGGCTCAAGCCGGCAGAAAAGAACTTTTGATTATTGCCGATGAGGTTGAGGGAGAGGCTTTGGCGACTTTGGTTGTTAATAAATTGCGCGGTACCTTCCGTGGATTAGCCGTTAAAGCTCCCGGCTTTGGCGACAGACGGAAGGAAATGCTGCAAGATATCGCGACTGTCTGCGGCGCAAAAGTAATTTCGGAAGAAGTCGGCATTAAACTTGAAAACGCCGATTTGAGTATGCTCGGCGAGGCCTCAAAAGTAATAGTCACTAAAGAAAACACAACTATAGTTGGCGGTAAGGGCTCCAAGGACGAGATTGAAAAACGGGTAAAACAGATTCGTGCTCAGATAGAAAAAACCGATTCTGAATACGACCGTGAAAAATTACAGGAACGGTTGGCTAAACTTTCGGGGGGCGTGGCTATTATAAAAGTTGGTGGCGTGACCGAAACTGAGATGAAGGAGATAAAATACCGTGTTGAAGATTCGGTTGAAGCCACCCGAGCGGCGCTTGAAGAAGGCGTTGTTCCGGGCGGTGGCGTTGCCTTTGTTGAAGCAGCAAGTATGGTTAAAGAAGAAGCGTTTTATAAAAAAGCCGTTGGTGATGAAGCCAAGGGCATGGATATTGTTTTGCGCGCGGTCGAATGGCCCCTGCGCATGATCGCTCAGAATGCCGGGAAAGATGGCAACGCGGTTCTGGAGGAGATTAGAAGCAAAGAAGGTATTGGACACGGCTATGATGCGTCAACCGGTCAGTTTGTTGATATGATGGATAAAGGGATAATTGATCCGTTAAAAGTTGTTAAGACGGCTTTACAAAACGCCGTTTCGGTCACGGCCCTGATCCTTACTACTGAAGCCGCAGTTGCCGACGCGCCTGAAAAGAAAGATAAGAAAGGATCTATGCCAATGGGTGGTGGTATGGGTATGGAAGACTACGAATAAAATTGCTCTCGGTTTCCAAAACCTCCTTTTTAAGGAGGTTTTTGGTTGAATGTGTTATACTATTTAATGTAGTTAATTATAAATTTAATTAATATATATGAATACAATTATTTGGGTTATTTTAGGGGCATTGATATTGATAGTTGGCGCAACGGTAATGTTCTATAATCGCCTGGTTTCATTGCGAGCTCGCGCTCGCGAAGCCTGGTCAGATATAGAAGTTCAGCTCAAGCGAAGATATGATCTCATCCCCAATTTGGTTGAAACAGTTAAGGGGTATGCTACTCATGAAAGCGGATTATTCCAAAAGGTGACTGAGGCTAGAACCGCGGCCATGGGCGCGCAATCTATGGCTGATCATGCCAAAACAGAGAATATGCTTGCCGGAGCTTTAAAGAGTTTGTTTGCCGTAGCCGAAAATTATCCCCAATTGCGCGCCGCGGAGAATTTTATTCAGATGCAGAGAGATTTGACGGATACCGAAGACAAAATTCAGGCCGCCCGCCGTTTCTATAACGGCAATGTCCGCGATTTGAATATCGCTATTGAAACCTTTCCTTCAAGTCTTATTGCTTCTATGTTTCATTTTGCGAAACAGGAATTTTTTGATTTGGATGGAACGCCGGAACAGCGAGAACCAGTTAAGGTAAATTTCTAATTATTCTAATTTCTAATTGATCTAATCAACCCCCAAATCCCAAGGATCAAAGTACGTGTTTGTAATTTTTGTCATTAGGACATTGGGGCTTGTTTAGAAATTAGATCAATTAGGTTAATTAGGGCAATTTGAATGGCCACTCTTTACACTCATCAATCCTCAAATATTCGAAAAACCTGGATGTTGATGTTTGGTTTCGTGTTGATTATTGGACTCCTGGGGGCGTTATTGAGCTGGTATTTCCAATCAAATTCACTTTTTATTTTGATGATGGCTATAAGTCTTACTATGACCATAGCCTCATTTTGGTTTTCGGATAAGATTGTTACGGCAGTTGCTGGCGCCAAACCTATCTCTAAGCAAGATAATGAAGAGCTTTATCGCTTAGTCGAAAATTTATGTATTGCCGCTGGCCTGCCAACTCCTCGCATCTATTTAATAAATGACCCTTCGCCCAATGCCTTCGCCACAGGTCGCGATCCAAACCATGCTATCGTTGCCGTAACTTCCGGCCTTCTTAAAATTATGGATAAACAGGAACTTGAAGGGGTGTTGGCTCACGAATTATCTCATATCGGTAATAGAGACATGCTTATTGCTACGGTAGCCGCGGTACTTGCCGGCGTGATAACGATTATGGTTGATATAATGTTTAGGACGCGTTTTTTTCATTCGGGAGGGGGCAGAAAAAGAGGCGGGGGATTGGTGCTGTTGCTTTTGTTTGTTGCTATGGTTTTGGCGCCTTTTGCCGCCATGCTGATACGTTTAGCTGTATCGCGTAGCCGCGAAACTCTGGCCGATGCTTCAGGCGCTTTACTTACGCGATATCCAGAAGGGTTAGCCAACGCTTTGGAAAAAATTTCGCGCGCGGCCATACCCTTGAAAAACGCAAATAATATGACCGCGCATCTTTATATATCTGATCCCATGGCACAAGAAAGAAAAACCTCGCTTATTTCAAGATTATTTATGACGCATCCTCCTGTTGAGGAGCGTATAAGATTGTTAAAACAAATGAGCGTATAGTTTAAAATTAGCCCTTCGTATGCCAATTTCTAAATTCAAAATTCTAAATTCTGGTCAAGGCGGTTTGTCTCTTCTTGAGATGATAATTTATATAACCATATCCGGCGGAGTGGTTTTGGTTTTGGTTGCTTTACTTACTGCGCTTACACGCTCTTGGAGTGTGAGTAATAGCCGTGCCGAGGTGCGTCAAAATGTTTCAGTAATCAGCACAAAAATTGCCGATCGCGTGAGAGCCGCTTCTGCGATAAGCGGCACTTATCCGGCAGATGCTTTAGATTTGACGATCGGAGGAGTAAATACGCGTTTTAACATGACCAATAACGCGTTGCGTATGATAACCCCGCCATGCACCTCCAATGATTGGACTTGTCTATCTATTGACGGTTCAAACGATGTTGGTCAATTCACGTCTATAGCCTTTGATAGGGATAACAACGCCTGGGTTAGCTATTATGACGTAAGCGCAAGCGCGCTTAAAGTTGCTCAATACGTTGTTTCGAGCGGTAATTGCCCTTCTTCAACCGCATGGAATTGCACCACAGTGGATAATAATATCGGCGGGACCACTGACACCGGACAATACACCTCAATCGTTTTTGATTCCTCCGGCAATCCTTGGGTTAGCTATTATGACTCTACGGCTGCCAATCTTGCTCTTAAAGTCGCCAGCAAAGGCGGAACAACCGGTGGTTCAACATGTACAGATACCGCATGGAATTGCACTACAGTGGATAATACCGGCACCAATACCGGCCAATATACTTCTATTGCTTTTAATTCTTCAGGTTATCCATGGGTTAGTTTTTATGACATAACCAATACGTCTTTGAGGGTTGCAACACGCGGTGGTGGATTCGGCGCGGCTTGTACCGATACTTCATGGACCTGCGGGGTTGTTGATAACGATACCGATGATACTGGCCAATTCAGCTCGCTTAGTATTTCAACTTCCGGAACGGTTTTAGTAAGTTATTACGATGCCACAAATTTACGCATTAAGGTCGCGCAATATGTCGTTTCGGGCGGTACCGGTTGCGCTGGCCTCACGACATGGTCCTGCGCCGTTATAGACGATCCCAGCAATAGCGTAGGCCAATACGTCGCCATGAAATTTGATGCTTTGGGTAGCGCCTGGATAAGCTATTATGATAATAGCGCTGGCGGGGCAGGTGATTTAAAAATAGCCAATAACGGTCAGCCCATAACGTCTTCCAACGTTATACTTTCCAAATGCTCTGGAGATTCAAACTATTTTACAAAAATAAGCAATCCTACTCCGGCTAAAGACTCCGTACGTTTTTGTTTCAAAGTAAGTTATGACAGCCAAGGACAGCCAACCCAGGATTTCAGCCAAGAAATTAGGTCAACAGTTTCTTTGCGATAGGGCTTAGGGTGTAGGGTATGGGGTGTAGGATTATAAAATTATGTCTCTAGAATCGTATAAACAATTAGTTGTATGGCAGAAATCCATAGAATTGGTTAAAGAGATTTATAAAGTTACGGATCAATTTCCAAAAGAAGAATTATATAGTTTAACTTCACAAATGCGACGAGCCGCTATATCCATACCCTCTAATATTGCCGAAGGATATAAGCGTAAGAATTTGAAAGAATATCTTCAATTTTTATCTATAGCCAATGCCTCAACTGCCGAATTGGACACCCAAATAACAATCGCCAAGGAACTATATAAACATATGGATTTTTTAAGATCAGAAAGCTTATTGGAGGAAATTCAAAAAATGTTGAGTGTTTTATTGCGTAAATTATCTGCCCGCCGCTAATTGTTGATATTGCGGTATTCTTTAAGCAATTTATGAGTTATAATGTAATTAGAACGATTAATGGATAGTGTTTAGAGTAGAAAATATACCCTAACCCCTATACCCTAAAACCCTAATTTTATGCTACAAGACAACCCATATCCTACAGATAATAATCCGCAAGGCGGCTGGCCGCCTGCGCCAGAGCCGCCCGGCGGCACGAATCCTCCAAGCGGAGGAGGATATATGCCTCCAGAACCTCCATCGATGCCTCCGCCAGTTATCAATCCGTTAGGCGAAACAAATCTGAACACGACACCCATGTCTCCGATGTCATCCGGACCAGATATAGATTTGGGCGAGAGTTCAAGAAAATCTCCTAGTAAAAAGTTGGCTTTAATTCTTATTGCGGTTCTATTATTGATTGGCGTTGTTGGTGGAGGGGCCTTTGCTTTACTCAAAGGACCGTTGGCTAAAAAATCTAATGCGCCTCCTATTGTTAACCAAAACCCTCAACCAAATCCAGAAACTCCACCGGCTCCCGAACCGCCACCTCCGCCCCAGCAGACAAACGATGATATTCGAGCGGCCGACCTCAATATTGTTGCTGGCGGATTGGCTTCTTATGCCGTAGCAAATGCTGGCGCCTATCCATCAACTCAAGATCAGTTAGTGCATCTTGATGCCTTGGCAACGCCATGCATAGAACTTCTTGCCGCAAATTTTATTGCTTTGTGTCCTAACGATCCGGCAGGCGCTCCGGCATTTTACGGATATAAATCAAATGGTGTTAGTTATGAGGTTACGGCAAAGTTGGATGATGCCGCTTGCGCAAGAACAGGCGCGGTATTCAATGGCTCTATCTGTTTGTATAAGGTTAGTTCGGCACCAGTCGTACCGTAAGAAATTTAACCTTGAATTATAAAACCCCGTCCGCCGTTGAGGCGGACGGGGTTTTTTGTGGCGGAGAGGGCGAGATTCTTTCGATGTTTTAATCGGGATCCCGACTTTCCATTTTTAATTTTTAAATCAGTGCGTCGGGAGAACTCGCGAACCCCTTTTAAGGGTTAGTTGCTCTCTCCCGCGCAAAGCGGAAGGGGTGGGATTCTCCCGAAAATTCCCATGAGCAGTAGCGAATAGATGAATTTTCGCGATCCCGCATTTGCCCGTTGAATAGAATTTCATGAAAAGCGGAGGGAGCGAGATTCGAACTCGCGAACCCCTTTCAGGGTTAGTTGCTCTCCAAGCAACCGCACTAGACCACTATGCGATCCCTCCGCTTTTCAAAAAAAGTTCCTATTGGGAATAATGGGATCCGCGCTGTTGCAACCTCTCGCTGCTGGTTCGCGGGCAACAGCGGGAGAACCTTCGGCCCAGCAGTTGTGGGGCACTTGCTTTCCAGGCAAGTCCGATCGGCCACTCTGGCACCCTTCCGCTTTAAGCGGGATTACGATAGTTATAATTTTGATACGCAGTAATTGTAATGTGTTTGGACCTCATTTTCAAGCCAAATTCATTGTGCTTGTATTGGTGTTATGGTATAAAATAATGAGTTTTGTTTCGGAATGCGGCAAAAGTTCTAGCTATTGGCCCCGTTAGAAGCCGCCCTCCCGCAAATGCGGGACGGCTACGGCCGCCTTGGGGCGACCTGCTTCTAACGGGGTTGACCCCGTTAGAGATCTCGCCCGCGCGTCAGCGCGCACAAAGTGCCTGCAGGGCGGGCTATCTCTAACGGGGTTGACAAGATCATTATTTTGTAGTACAATTAGAAAGGTTAATGGAAATTTAATTAAAAACTTTAATAAATTAAACAAAAAATAAATAAGAAGAAAAACACATGCAACACAAAATATTCCAGAATTTTGGCCGACCCAGCGCCTTTGGCACGCGGGTTTATTTCGCCAAAAAAATTAGTCGTAAATTAAAACATTCCTACATTGTATCAACAATGCTGGTTTTGTCGTTAACGGCGCAGTCTGTGCCGTTTGCTGCTTTGGCGGCTCCTGCAAGCGCCGACCTTGATCAATGTCGGAATGGAACTAGCGCTAGTCCCAGCAATTGTCTCGATAGTAATTTAGTAACGGGTGGTTGGGTCAACGGCAATGCGGGTAGTTCCAATGCTCACTACATCGAAGGCTATTCAATTCCTTATCGTTTAGTTTTGACCAATCTTTCATCCGGAGCTCATACTGTAAAAATTGAGTGGGATATTAAACATAGCGGTAAGCACGCCATAGATTTTATTACGCATTATAATCGTTTAGAGCCGCACAGCATTTTTGGCCATTCGGCTGAAACGATAGATCCAACTTCTGGTATTAGCGGCCTTGGAGCGCCATCAACTTTTGCTATTCCAGCACCTTCTAGTGTTGGTAGTCCAGTTACCGGTGAGCCAACCGCGGCCTTTAATGCGTTGCCCGCAGCTGAGCGGAATATGACTGTTTGGAACGGCTCCATCACAGGAATGTCTTACGTAAGCCAGGGCAGTCTAACGGCAAGTCAAGATGAAACTCAGCTTCAAATAGATTTTACAACCTCTTCATCTACAGTGTTATTGGCTTGGGGCGGGCACATTGCTTCGCCGGTGACGTGGGGTGCGGGTAATTCTGCCGGCGGCATTAGCGGTTCTCCATATCATACACGCTTAATTGATTTGGATGGTTCAGGCGGGAACCAAGATCGTTCTCTTTCTGCCAATGCGGTTTTAGCTGGTGAATTGACCGTTGTGAAGAATGTTATTAATGATAACGGCGGCACGGCTGTGGCATCTGATTTTACTATCAACGTTAGCGGAGTGGATGCCAGCCCAACAAGTTTTCCTGGTTCGGGCCTTGGAACGCCGGTGCAATTGAAGCCTGGCGCATATTCCGTAACAGAAAGTGCATATACCGGCTACACCGTTTCTTATTCTACTGATTGTAGCGGTACGATTTCGGCGGGAGAACAAAAACTTTGCATAGTTACTAATAATGATAACGCGCCGACCACCGGAACTCTTACGGTTAACAAAGTAGTTATTAATGACAATGGCGGCAATGCTCAAGTTTCAGATTTCTCTCTGTTCGTGGACGAGATCCAAGTAACATCTGGAACGCCAAATACGCTTAACGCCGACTCTTATGTAGTTTCCGAAACCAATCTCGCAGGATATGTGGGTGTAATTTCTGGTTATTGCTATGCAAACGGCAACGTTACTCTTGGAGTAGGTGATAATAAGACTTGTACTATTACTAATGATGACATCGCTCCGTCTTTAACCTTATTGAAAGAAGTTAATGGAGGCATTGCATCTGCTTCTGACTGGACACTAACCGCAACGGGCCCAACAAGTATTTCGGGTACCAGCGGTGTTACGAGCGATTCAACTTTTTCAGCAGGCACATATACGCTTTCCGAATCAATCGGTCCATCCTATTATGTTTTGAGCGGTTGGAGTTGTGATGGCGGCACCCAAAACGGTGACCAAGTCGCAATACCTCTTGACGAAAACGTAACCTGCACAGCTACAAATACTTTTGCTCCACCAGCCCCTTCATTAACCTTGGTAAAGGTTGTAATTACTGATAATGGTGGCACAGCTAGCGTTTCAGATTGGACATTGTACGCTGATGATGGCCCAACGCCAATTTCTGGCGCAGGTGGCGCAACAAGCGACAATACATTTGAGCCGGGTACATACACCCTTTCTGAATCAGGCGGTCCTGATGGTTATTCTTCAAGCAATTGGGTATGCGTCGGCGGTAGCCAAAACGGCGATGATATCACCCTTGATTGGGGCGACTCTGTGGTTTGTACGATTACAAACAATGATATCCAGCCACAACTTCTGGTTACCAAGATTGTTATTAACGACAACGGCGGAACTAAGGTAGTGTCCGATTTTCCCTTGTTCGTTGATAATAACCCCGTTACTTCCGGAGATTTGAACGGTTTTGATGCCGGCCCATACACGGTTAGTGAAACTGAAGATGCCGGGTACACGGCCACTATTTCAGGAGACTGTCTAGCAAACGGAACAATTACACTTGCTCTTGGAGATTTGAAGAGTTGCGTTATTACAAATGATGATCAATCCGGAACGCTTATCGTTAAAAAAATAATTGACGGTGGCAATCTTAACCCTGAAGATTTCTTGTTCTCGGTTAATGGCGGCGAATCTCAAGCCTTTGAACCAGACGGTCAAAATGATTTATCTGTTAATGCCGGAACATATTCTGTCGTTGAAGATTCAGCGCCTAATTATACCCCAGCATATAACAATTGTTCTGGAGTTAATATTCCAAATGGTGGTTCTGCAACATGTACCATAACAAATACTTTAGTTGATGTCTGTCCTAATTTAGAAGGCCCTCAAGAAACAGTTCCTGATGGCTATGTGCTGATTGAGGGACAATGTGTTGTGCCGCCTCCGACTCAAGGCAGTCTAACCGTGTACAAAGTTGTAATAAATGATAACGGCGGTACAAAAACAATTTCGCAATTCTCTCTGTTTGTAAACGAGACGCAAGTTACCAGCGGTCAAACTCTTACACTTGACCCTGCTACTTACGTTGTAAGCGAAACTCTTGATTCCGGATACGCGGTTTCTTTCTCTGGAGATTGCGACAATCAAGGCAATGTTATAGTAGTTGCTGGTCAAGATTATACTTGTACTATCACCAACAATGATATCGCGCCAAAACTTACCGTTACTAAAGTTGTTATTAACGACAATGGCGGAACGAAAATTGTTTCTGACTTCCCATTATATGTCGGCGAGACCCAAGTTACCTCAGGCGCTCAAAATACCTTCAGCGCGGGTGCGTATGTGGTTTCTGAAACCAACCAAAGCGGCTATACCGCAGCTGTCAGTGGCGACTGTGATTCAAGCGGCAATATTACCCTTGGTTTAGCAGATGTTAAGTCTTGTACTATAACCAATAACGATATTGCGCCTCCTTATAGTCCGCCTAATCCCCCCTATTCTCCGCCTTCACCTCCGCCTCAACCTCCTCCAGCTCCTCTTGCACCGGTTTTGACCATCGCGAAATCTATTCTTGAATCTTTTACCACTCCCAATGGCACGCTTAACTACACCGTTGTTGTGACCAATCTGGGACCGGGTGTTGCAAGCAATGTTGTTTTGACCGATACGTTGCCGGCAGGATTCACCTATGTGGTTCCGACAGGCGCTACAACCCAGACATGGAATCTCGGCAATATGGCCGTGGGCGCATCCCAAACCATTACATACGCTGTTTTGGTCGGTCCGAATGTTGCTTCTGGCGTGTACACCAATACTGCTTCGGTTAATGCCGCTAACTTTGCCACGATAACTGATGATGCGAATGTTGAAGTTCGTCAGCCGCAGGTCTTGGGCTTCTCTACGTTGCCTAATACCGGAGGCGCGACACAAAGCGGCTTGTTTGGAGATATGATTCTCGCGATATCTCTAATGCTGATGATCGTTTTGCCTTCAAGCGCCGCGGTAGTAGTTGTTGCAAGAAAGAGAAAGAATACGAAGAATTAATAAAGATTGATGAATTTGCCGATTAAGAAAATAAAGATCGGAAATCGAACCCTCTATGCTTTAGGTATAGGGGGTTTGATTGTTTCGTTTACCGGGATTGTACTGTTGGCATTTTTAGTTTATGTGGATGGGCACACCCTGCCGCAGGAAATTCCGGGTGAGCCTCAAGTGCCTTTGGCGCTTAACGGCGCGTCAGCTTTAAGTACCACTACGCCGTCTGTACAACAAAATGCGCCAAGTGTTCAAAATGTTCCGCGTCTCGTTATTAGTAAGATAGGCGTTGATATTCCTATAGTTGAAGGTAAGAACGAGAAAGTTTTGTTGCGCGGCGCATGGCGCTCGCCTTGGAGTAGTACGCCGGACAAAGGTAGCAATACCGTATTGTTTGGCCACCGCTATTTGCACAAGCCACCCAATCCAGAAACGTTTTTCAATTTAGATAAAGTAGCGGTGGGGGATACCTTTACGATTTCATGGACCGGGAAAACATATACCTATCGCGTATATGAGACAAAAGTAGTTCCGCCTACGGATATTTCAGTTCTTGCCGGAACCAATAAGTCCATCGTTACGCTTATCACTTGCACGCCGCTTTATACCACCAAGAATCGTTTGATTATAAAAGCCGAGCTTGTATCATAAGTAAGATTATTTTTGAGTGAAATCGCCTCGCAATTGCGGGGCGGTTTTATTTTTTGTTTATCCACATTGCGTCGTGCATACAAAAAATATATAATTACCATGCGCTTTATTTTTAAGCAGTAAATCATTCTATGAACTCTCCAATCAAAAATTTTATCCAACAACATTTTAGGCATTTCAACGCCGCAGTTGTTGTTGATGCGTCAGAAGCTTATGTAAAACATCTTCAAGGTGGAGGCAAAATGTTTCTTGCGATGGCTGGCGCGATGAGTACTGGAGAATTGGGGCTTTCTTTGGCAGAAATGATCCGACAAGATAAAATTCACGGCATATCAACGACCGGAGCCAATCTTGAGGAAGATATTTTCAATCTTGTTGCCCACACCCACTACAAGCGAGTGCCGCATTATCGTCATTTATCTCCAGCGGATGAAGTAGAACTTTTAAATCAGAAGCTTAATCGTGTTACAGATACGTGTATTCCAGAGGAAGAAGCAATGCGTCGGATTGAGAACCAAATGATTAAGGTTTGGCAACGCGCTGATCAAAAAGGGGAACGGTATTTACCGTATGAATATTTTTATCAAGCTATTCGCGAAGGGCTGTTTAAAGAGTTTCATGAGATAGATCCTAAAGATTCTTGGGTTCTTGCCGCATGCGAAAAGAATATTCCGATTTGGACGCCCGGCTGGGAAGATTCAACGCTGGGGAATGTCTTTGTTGCGTTGTCGCGGGGAAAAGGAGGACCCGATTCTGATCAAGGTATTAAGAGTATTGGTATAATGAAGTCTGGCGTAGAACAGATGGATGCCTTAGTTGATTGGTATCGTGAGAATGCAAAAGATAATTCAATCGGTTTTTACCAGATTGGCGGAGGCATTGCCGGAGATTTTTCGATTTGTGTTGTGCCTCTTCTCCAGCAGGATCTTAAGGAAGATGTGAAATTATGGGGTTATTTCTGTCAGATTTCTGATAGTACCACTTCTTATGGTTCATATAGCGGTGCAGTTCCGAATGAGAAGATTACTTGGGGCAAGTTGGGCGTTGATACTCCTCGTTTTGTTATTGAATCAGACGCGACCATCGTTGCTCCGCTTATGTTTGCTTACGTATTGGGTTGGTAGAGATGGGGATAACGTAGATTATTGATTTCTATTGGCTTTTTCGCAGCTAAAGGTTAAGCTTATATTGTAATACCAAAGTTCAAAATACGTTTCGCCTTCGCATATGCGAAGGCGAAATTACCTTATTTTTGACTTTTGCATTTTGAATTTTGATTTTCTATTGTGCCTTCGCCAGTTGAAGAAATAAAAAGCCGCCTGGACATCGTGGATATTATAGGCGGTTATCTTCGTTTACAAAAAGCAGGTATAAATTATAAAGCCCTGTGTCCATTTCATGCGGAAAAAACCGCTTCATTTTTTGTTTCACCCGAACGTCAGACATGGCACTGTTTCGGTTGCGCCAAAGGCGGCGACATGTTTTCTTTTTTGATGGAAATGGATGGAATTGAATTTGTTGATGCATTGCGTATTTTGGCACAGCGAGCCGGTGTGGTTTTGACCAGACAAGATCCGGCCGTGCGTAACGAACGCAGCAGGATAGAAGAAGCGAACGAATTAGCCGCGCAATTTTTTGAAGCCCAGCTTGAGAAAAGTGTTTCCGGTGGTCAAGCCAATGAATATCTTGTTTCGCGTGGTTTGAAAAACGAGACCAAGCAACTATTTCGTTTAGGCTTTGCCCCAGCATCCAGAGATTCCCTTCTGCGTTTTCTTTTTGACAGAGGATTTTCTAATGATGAGATTATAAGATCTGGTCTTGCGATAAAAAATTCAAGCAGCGCAATTTACGATCGTTTCCGCGGCAGGATAATGTTTCCTATTTTTGATACGCATGGACGCATACTTGGCTTCACCGGCAGAATTTTTGGGCGCGAGACGGCAGACGGCGACCCAAAATATTTGAATACGCCCGAAACCGCGATATTTGATAAGGGGAAAATATTATATGGTTTGGATAAGGCTAGAACCGCTATAAGAACCGAAAATGCCGTCGTATTGGTTGAGGGCCAGATGGATTTGATAATGTCGCATCAGGCCGGAGTAGAAAATGCGGTTGCCACGTCTGGCACGGCTTTGACGGCCAATCACTTGAAAACCATAAAACGCTATACCGATACTTTGATCATCGCTTTTGATGCCGATAATGCCGGTGAGGCCGCAACCAGGCGCGGACTTGATTTAGCTCTTGAGGAAGGTTTAATGGTGCGTGTGGCGCCTATTTTAGGCGGTAAAGACCCGGCAGACCTGGTCAAAGATGCTCCTGCTTCATGGATGGATATAGTTAAGAACCAGACCAAACCCATAATAGGTTTTTTCTTGGATCGTGCTTGTATTAACTATTCTCCAGATGATGTTGAAGGTAAGCGTAAAATTTCCGCTTCCGTTCTGCCCTTGATAGCCCGTGTGGGGAATAATATTGAGCAGGGTCATTGGATACAAGAATTGGCCAGTCGCTTGGGCATAAGAGAAGAAAATGTTTGGGAAGAGCTTAAAAGAATAGAAGTTAAAAAAGAATTTAATAAGCCCGTAGAAAGCAAAGCCGATAATTCTGTCGGTACGGTTTCTTCACGTCGCAAGCAACTTGAAGAATATCTGATAACTTTACTTTTGCGGACTGCCGAGGACCGTAATTTGCCACCGCAACTTAGCGCCCAGTCTGCCGATACCCAGCCGAATATTGACGTTTATTTCGCGGCCTCATCCTCGCGCGCCATCGCTCAAGCTTTGGTGCAAGGTATTTCAAGCGAAGAAATATCGGATATTTCCTCGCATATACGTTCATCCATTGCTAACGAGCACGCGAATATTTTTGATACGTTGGCAATGCAAGCCTCTATGTTAGATCTTGCTATAATCGATTTGGAGGATGAGATAGAGCGTTGTTTCCGTGAAATACGTATGATTGAGTTGCGAGAACGTTTGGACGCTCTTTCAACCGAGCTTGCCGCCGTAGAGCGAAGTGGCGACGCGAGCCGACTTTCCGCGTTGGAAGAAGAATTCAAATTGGTTTCGTTTGAATTGACCCAGATAATAAGCGGATAATAAATATACGCATGAAAACCAAGCACAAAAAAAAGAAACTTGTAAAGAAAACCAGGCGGGTTGCCAGGAGGCATAAGATAAAGAAACGGGCCAAAAAAATCCGCGCCAAAACTCAAATAAAAAAGACCGGCAAGCGAGTTATAGTGGAAGAGAGGGTTGTTCAAGAACTTTTACGGCGCGGTCGACAGCGTGGTTTTGTGACGTACGGCGAAATACAATATATGGTTCCCAACATCGAGCGCGATGTTTCTGGTCTTGAGCGTATTTACGATGAACTTTCTCGCGCCAACATAGAAGTTACCGAGCCGCAAAGCTATCTGCGTGTTGAAGGTGAGGAAGAAAAGGAAGTCGTCATACCCGGAGTTAAAGTAAAGCGAACCAGACGCCGCAGAAAATTAACCATACCAACAGCTGAAAATTTCGATTCAGTACAGCTTTATTTGCGTGAGATAGGCCGAGAAAGATTTTTGACCGCGGATGAAGAAAAAGAACTGGCCCGACGCATAGAAAAAGGCGATAGAGAGGCCTGGCACAAGCTTGCTGTGGCTAATTTACGCTTGGTTGTTTCTATTGCCAAAAAATATGTCGGCCGAAGCCCAAATCTTACCCTTCTTGATTTGGTTCAGGAAGGCAACATAGGTTTGTTCAGGGCCGTGGAAAAATTTGATTACAGACGGGGTTATAAATTTTCTACTTATGCCACATGGTGGATTCGTCAGGCCATAACCCGCGCTTTAGCCGATCAGGCCCGCACTATACGCATTCCGGTGCACATGGTTGAAACTATATCCAAATTTACTCAAGTTAAACGCCGGCTTCTGCAGGATTTGGGCCGCGAGCCCCTAGCTGAAGAAGTCGCTTCAGAAATGCAGATAGAGGTTGATAAAGTTCGTCATATAATGAAAATTTCTCAAGATACCGTTTCTTTGGAGGCGCCGGTGGGCGAAGGCGAGGAAGATTCAACGCTGGGCGAATTTATTGAAGACGATAAAGAACTTCTTCCCTCGCAAATGGCCGCGCGAGAACTTCTGCGCGATGAAATACGAGATATATTAAAAGATCTCTCGCCCCGCGAACAAAAAATATTGACCATGCGTTTTGGTTTGGAAGACGGTATTACCCATACCCTGGAAGAAGTCGGCAAGGAATTTGGCGTCACACGTGAGCGCATACGTCAAATTGAGGCCAAGGCCCTGGAGCGTATACGCATGCACAAGCAGGCTCGCGCTCTTGAGGGATATGGAAGTTGAAATTCCAAATTACAAAATCTAAATTTCAAATTAATCTATACATGGCAAAGATATATCAGTTTGGGCCCGAACGGCCAAAACTAAAATTAAAACAACTTGATAAACAATTAGACAGGGGACTCAAAAGAAGTAAGGTTGGAGAAAAAACGGTAATTACAAAGAGACTTGCCGAGGCAATAAAAACTCAGGCCGAGGCTATTGCCGCAAAGAAGCACAGAAAATGGGTTACGGAAGAAGAGATAATGAATAAAGCGCTTAAAAGAATTGATAAAAAGCGCAACGATCCGCTTACGGAGAAAATGAAGCGGCGCCTACCCAGATTGTTGGTTAAAGGCGGCGCTCAACCAGTAGCAGAAACTAAGCCGGAGCAATTTCACTCTTCACGTATTGAGGAAATGAAACGTAAAATGGATGAAGATAAACCCGACCAACCGTTTATGCCGTCAACCAAAGAAGCTAATTCTGAGTCCAACATCAATCCTGACGATCTACAGCCACCTTATAACTTGCCAATAGCCGCTTAATTTGATAGAAATTAAAAAGTTTCATTCCGCAGTAGCTCAGCGGTAGAGCAGCTCCCTGTTAAGGAGTTGGTCGTAGGTTCGAATCCTACCTGCGGAGCAAACGACTTTCGCCTTATTCACTAAGGCGATTTTTGTTATTTTGCATTTTGACATTAGTCGGTCAGGCAGTAGAATGATAGAATGATTGGAAAATGGAACGGCTGGTTGAATTAATAAAAACAAGGCTTGGGGTGAAATAAACATATCGTCTTTGAATTGGTACGACTTTTTATTAGCGCTTATCTGACACATCTTCTTCCTTCAGAAGATATTTAGTTTCAGGATAGTGGTAGATATAGAAGGACGAACCAATGAGCTGGCTTTCAAATTGTTTCAAACCACCTTGGATCAAAACTATGTTATTCGGCAAGGCTAACCGACGTCACGGAAAGGAGCAGGGGCCGATAAATTTTCTCGGCCTTCTCCCGAGGACCAACGCACAAGAAGCTGGTCGCTTTTCTTGCATGTGGAAAGGCAAGACTAATGAAGTGACGATCGGGATCAAGGATGATGTGCTGGCTGAGTGGGGCTTCAAGATGGACCATGGGCGCGTGAGCGCATCGCTCGTCGAAACCGCAACCGGATTGACACTCTCGGAGGTTTTGATGTTCGTAGGCTATTTCAAGATTGCCGAGTGCTTAGAGCAGGGCAACCCACCGCGCGATCATATGTTCTCTAGAGATGATTTCAAAAGAGACGAGACGGTGATGGACATCCAAAGTGCCCTAGAGATGCTGATGGTGAAGGGCGCATGGATCCACGAAGAAGAACACAGAGCGTTCTTGGAACGTTGCGCGCGGGACATCAAGGCGTGTGCAAAAGACATTGCGGCAAAGAGAACCTTTTTACCCTGGGGGGAGCGATAAGACGCTGATTTTATGCGAGTTATTTTTATACCCATCGTGGAGCCAGAACTTTTGATAAATAGTCCTTTGATTTAACTCAGGATAAATGAGTAGTGGGGTGGATGTGTTAAGGTGTCAAAGGACTGACAAGGATATTCGCCTTGCTATAATAAAGATACTAAACATGAAAGGCATCCTACACGGGTGCCTTTTTCTTATTTTTTACTCCATTTTCAGACGTTCTCGAAGATACTGGAAGTCCCTAAAATCACTTCCGGCAAATTGTTTTATTTCTTTCGCAGTTCGCTCACTTCTTCCTAATACAATTATGCCCTTGCCAGTTGCTTCAAAGTATTTTAAGACAGGTAAAAAATCCCCATCTCCCGATAGCACAACAGTCCTTAATTGATGCCAGGATTGTGCGTGTTTCGCACAGCCACTATGAAGCAGATTTAGCGGATGCTACAGTTTATCCTGTTACCGAAGATTTTTATCAAAAATACAGGCATTCCGCATTAGAACACATTAAGCGTATCTGTGGTATGGCGTAACAAAGTAGAATAATTATAAACCGAGCTTAGGCTCGGTTTTCCATTTCAAGAATCCATTTCTGTCCGCAAGAAAGTTCCAACGTCGTCCCATAAGGAGAGCACGCAAATTTGAAACACCCATAAATGGCGTTTTAATTTTCAGGGTTGACAAAAATATTTAAAATATGTAATCTTTAGACAGAACTTTTATAAAATCTCGAAGGGATGCCTTCGGCAGTTAAGGGAGAGATTGGCATGAAGATTCACAAGGCTCTTGTTACGCGTACCGCAATTCTTGTAAGTTTGCTATTTATTGCCGGATGTTCTCAGGCGCCAGCTTCCACATCTACCCCTCTCGGCAAGATGGAAATCCTGCTTCAGAAAGCTTATGCTATTGCCGATAAAGTCACTCAAGAGACTCAAGGATTGCTTGCCGTCACTTATGCCGAAATACCTGATCATGGCCAGGGACGCTTTGGTGTTCACTATAACGTGTTTGTCATAAAGCGTACTGACCTTTTAACCCCTTCCGATATCAAGAAGGTGGATGAATTTGTTGCCGAGATTCTTAAGCTTACAACGCAAGAGATCATCGTAAATGAACCATCTATTACTCATATGGGCGTGATGGTGGTTACCCCTAATTTCTGGTTTTACGGAGGATTTAAGCGCGGTCCGATCCTTGTATTTGAGGCCCCGCGGGCAGCACTTCTTGCTCTGGGCGCGAACGCAATAGCGGACGACTGGCTTGGAGCAGCACGAGTTAGCCGTTTTGACAGCGACAATTTTCAGCCATAATCTATTAAAAAATAGTAAACCTTAATTATAATGAGCCGAAACAGCATCGGCTTTTTCTTTTTCAAGAATCTATTTCTGTCCGCAAGAAAGTTCCAACGTCGTCCCATAAGGAGAGCCTATTATTGTAATCCTCAAGTGTTTCATAAATTTGACAGATAATTCATTTAATGCTACAAAATAAGAGATGTTCTTTGAGAACAGGTTGTTGGTAGAGCAATCCAGAAAAGGAGAGTCGCATGCCCGTCATGTACACTTTCGGCATCCTTGTGCAAATGCTGTGCGCCATTGCGTTTGGCCTTATGGGCAACGCGTTGGTTATGTTTGTTTTTCAGCTTACAGCCATGCTGTCGTTTTTGCTCCTTTCGATTTGGAACAAGCAGGTTCCTTCATACCAGGGCTAAGTCCTAATTTTTCCCACACAAAATAAATTTTGCGTGGGCTTTTCATTTTAATAATCAATTTTAGTTAATAAAAAAGAGGCATCATTGACAACACGATAAAATAATATATGATTTCCTCTACCCGTTCATTCCAAACAAAGAAAGAAGGTTAATTTATGAAGCAATTTTCATTCATACGCATTCTTATTATTATTGCCGTAATCGGCATTATTGCCACTGCGGGGTATTTATACCCAAATCATGGAGTCTCTTTGAGCGAAGAATTCACTTTGCACAAAAACGAAGCTGTCGTGATTGCGGATACCGGATTAGAAGTTAAAATCACAGAATTTTATAATAGTCCTTGTCCCAGCGGAGCCCAATGCATTTGGTCGGGGATAGGTATTGGATTTGAATACCGCTTTAAAAGCCAAGTGCAGAAGGGCGTAGATCTTCTCCAGGCTTTTGGATACCAGATTACGGTCATAAAGACAGATTATGAAACCTACGCAACTTTAATTGTAAAAAAGATGGAATAGGACCCAACTATTCCATTTTATTTTTAACAATAGTGATTTGACAAAATGATATTATTTATGTATAATATACAAGAATACATATTTTATGGCTATAATACGGAATAAATTTAAATATGGGTTGCTTGCCGCGGCGTTGCTTTTGATGCCGATGCATTTGGGTTTGGCGGTTTCTTATACCTACAATAGCGCTCAAGCAGACGGCGATCTCATTAAGTTTGCCGCAAGCAATAATGTTTATATAGTTAAAATTTACGGCGGCAAGCGCTTCAAGCGACTTATCTTGAATCCCGCTATATTTAATCAATATGATCACTTGCGCTGGGAAAATATCCAGCTTGTTTCCCAGGACGTTTTTGATTCTTATATCACATCAAACCTTGTGCGTTTAGATAATGATACGCGTGTATGGAAACTTTATCCCAATGGCGATACCGGCAACAAGCGCTGGGTGCAGAGCGCTCAACAGCTAGCATCTTTAAATTGTGATAGCGACGCGATTTATGTGATCAATATCTTTGAATTCAACTCATATGTTTCCGATTCTGGTATATTGGATCAATGCCCGTCTGCAATGAATTCTGGGGCAACCAATTCTCAAGGCATAGTTCTGGATTCATCAAGCGCTAACGGCGAATCTTCAGGAACTGTTTCCGCGGGTAATTTTAATTTTAACGATCAGCCTTTTTGGGGAGAGTACTATGATATTCCTCCAGGCGCTTCTTTTCCGCCGCAATTCCATGTAAGTTGGCATTTGGCCAGAGTGGATCAGGAGATAAATTTTGACTGGGGCCTGAATGCTCCATTGGCAGGTGTGGGTGCTGACAATTTCGCGGTGCGTTGGAGCAAGAGCATCTATTTCCCTGCGGGCACATACACTTTCAGTTTTACAGGCAAAGATGGTTTCCGTGTTTGGACAGGCGATAAACTTATAATTGATAAATGGCTTGATCAAGCTGAATCAACTTATTCTGCAGATTTCGTTTCTTCAGGCAGCATTTCTCCGATTAAAATAGAATATTATAACCATATCGGGCAGGCAAAAGCTAAGCTTTCGGTAACCAAAAGATAAAACGCCCTTCAAACAGTTCTTGAGGGGCAGTTTTTAATACAAATAAAAAATGGCCATCAGGTTTAGGCTGATAGCCATAAATAAAAATTTATTTTTGTCCGTCAAGAGAGCCTTCGGCGATTGAACGGTTTTTGTACTTGGAGTCGTCGGTTACTTCTTGTACCAGCCAGCCCTGCGGCAAGGAAACATTTTCAGCAATATCTTGAAGTTCAACCTCTAATATTACAAGTCCTTGGCAGGGATTGCTATAGACATCAAGTTCAATATGTCGACCATTGCAGACGAATGAGTAGCGCTTTTTTCTTATGATTGTTGTGGCCGGATCATGTTCGGCCAAAAGCATTTCATACTCGCGGCGTGATATCTGACGTTCGCGTTCAATCCGTGTGGCGCGAAGGTTGGTTGGTGTTTTTTCGGTTAAGTAGTAGCTGGATGTTCCGTCAAGCGTTCGTTTGCGCAGGCGCCGTTCGCCTTTATCCGAACCGACAAGATAATTCTGTTCAATATCTATTGATACCGCTTCCTGCGGAAGCATATCTAACGTGAAGTTCAAGACCAGGAATTTTCTTTCGGTTTCAAGCGGTTCAGGCATGCTCAACACCCTCACTAGTGCGGATAAAGCCCGCTGGATTTTTTGTTCAAAACCAGTGCTATTATCGACAACAAATAGGTGTTGATGTCCGAACCACGCTTCTTGAGTTCTTTTATCAAGCGCTTTGGCTTGTTCAGGTGTTTCGCTACGCGCGGTGTTATTGGCAAGTGTGTAATACTTTTCGGCGCCATTTGCAGCCGTTACCATGTGAATGATTGCGCTATAGCGTTCACGAAGCTCGTGCAGATCATATCCATGTCTTTCCAGCACTCGTAGATATGCGTTGCGGCCGATATAGGCAATAGAATCAAGAAGGCCACGGTCGCATAGAAACACCATTGGTTTTTCGGAATGAAGCGCTTTGGCCATTTCATAATAGCGGTTTTCGCGCTCCAGACTGTAGAGTACAAGATGTTCCTGAAAGGCTAGAGGGTCAAGCCAGTCGTCAAAGGGCGAAAAACCAGCGCTGATAAGTTCTGTTGCCACCTCCGGCATTATCACGACCTTAAAACCGTGGTCTTCCAGCCATTGACGCGCATGGGCCATTAGAGTTGATTTGCCGGCACATGGTCCGCCAGTTATGGCAATGACTGGGAAATTGGGATCGTATCGGAAAGAAGCAGAATCCATCAAGCAAACCCTCCTTATGCGGTTGGAAAAGAACATCGGAAACATTTCAATCATAACATTTTTATATTTATTGTCAATTTTTTATAAGTTTTTAAAGCCGTTTTTATTCAAAACACGGCTTTTGTTAGCAAATAAACAAGTTTTTCTAGGATCGTTTGTCTTTTTGAACGGTTCTCCAGTGATACAGGAAAAGGGGGGCCCCGACAATTATCATGGCTAAGGCATTGGCTGCCGTGCGTTCTTTCTCGGCTTCCTGCTGTTTGGTTTGATATTCTAGTTGCTCTTGTTTGAGCCTTCCCCGTTCTTCTGGGGTAAGTTCGTTTGTCGTTCCGTCTGGTGCGGGTTTTGCCGGATAGGGATATTCCGGATATATCAAAACTTGGTCTGCCTTCTTGAATATATAGACTTTCAGTCCAAGATCAACTAGGCGCACCATACCAACGGTGATAAGTACAAGACCGACAAAGGAAAATAAATAGAGATATATTACTCTTATTATTTCTTTTCTTTCCATCTTTTCCATTGTCATATAATACCTCAGTTACCGTCTTGAATCAAATCCCATTTTATCTAATTTTAAAGTAAAATCGCCCTTGGGGGCGATTTTTTGTTAAGGATTATTTCTGAATCCAAGCTTGTGGTCATGCGCTGGTTTTTTCGGTTCTGGAACAATGTAATTTGGATCAAGCACGGCATCAATATCGGTTTGGGTTAGATGACCGCGGCGGATCAATTCTTCTGCGGTAGCCGAGATAACATCTTTGTAATCTTTAACTATGGCTCTAGCTATTTCAAGCTGGCGGTTTAAGAGATGTTCGATTTCATTGAATTTGGTTATATGTTCGTCATTGGCGCCGAGTATCGCGGGCAATTTATTGTTATCGCGCAGTCTGGCAAGTTGAATCAGCGACATTAACTTATCGGGTTTTTCCGCTTCATCTGTACTGTCCCTATATTTATTGCGTAAAGCATGAACTTCAAGCAACTCATAGGCTTGTCTTGTTGCCTGTTCCCGTGCAGAAGTTCGCGAGGCAGTTGTGGCATAAGCGAAAACTTCTTCTGTGGCCATGTTGGTTAAAGCTACAGCTATCGTAGCTTCAAGAAAGGTTAGTTCGAGCGGACCGCTATCGTCTTCAGCTTCGCTGACGATTACGGGTTTGAAATAGCCCGTTGTAGCAACCGCGATTAGTTGCATGGGAACATCAAGCGTTCTGGCCACTATGGCCGAAGCGCTTAATTCAAGAGCTTGGCGTTTTACAGCCGTTTCTGGAAGCTGTATTTCGTGCGGAGGACCTTGAAGTCTGCGTAATAATACATTGGCGATGTCTTGTTGGCTAACTTTAGGTTTGCCGTTTGTCTTCAGTGAACGGATTAAGGCGCTTTGCCATGCGTCGCTCACCATCATTTCTATATCTATTGGCGAAGTGGCATTGGGGATGAGGCAAGATAGGCTTTGGTAGTCTAGCTTATCGACTCCGTATTGTGCGGCAAAATGCTTAAGCAGCGCCTTTTGGGCCGCGCGGCTCGGATACCAAAACTCTATTTTCCCGCCTATGCGGCCTCGTCTAAGCAAGGCACTGGGGATTGCAAATATATTATTCGTTGTCGCAACTATAAATATTCCTACGGTGCGACCCTGCGCTCCGCTGATTTCAGACTTGATGCGCGCCACCACTAGCTTGGTTTCGTCGCTTGATCCCGAAACGTAGGCATCAAATTCATCCCAGAAGAGTATGACTGGACGTTTTTCAGATGCCACGTATTTTCTAGCAAGTTCAAACAGGTGTCGTATGTCGTCTGGCGTGAGCTTGCCTCGCGTACGTGTAGGGAATTTCTGGATATCTATGAAACGCGCTTCTGTTGCAGTAGCAAGATATTGCGCGGTATAGGTTTTACCGCATCCGGGAGGCCCCACAAATAGTACGCCGCTTTCAAGATCAAGTTTTACTTGTTCGTTCTGTAATTGGCTGAATTTCTTGAGAATGATAATGTAGCGTTCAAGTTCTGCAAAAGCATAATCGAGACCTATGATGTTTTCGCGTTTAACTGGCTCAAAAAGGGGAGTGTCGTTAAAGAAAAATGTCTCACGCGCCTTAATAAGGCTTTCATCGCTTATATCTTTGTAAGCGTCGGTTAGCTGTTCTTCATCCACGTCTTTAGAACCAGCAGTAGTGTTTGAAGTCGTGGGAATTCTTACCCCGAACATTGCGCTTTCTCCTCAGCAAAGTTGTAAAGGTTTAGTTTTTGAGATTATAACATAACGATACTATTTTTGCAAACGCAAAAGACAATCTTTTGAAGCAAGCGATATAAAAATACCTCGCAAAATTGTTTTTGCGAGGCAGATTTAATTATATATCGAAGATCAATACGTTTTAAAACCTGTGTGGTCGGTGCAACGTCATGGTTTGCGCTTTTAGATTTTCAACTACTTTTTGTATGGATATAAGATTACCAGCCGCGTCCAAAAAATCATTTTTTGTGAATATATATCCGTGCGGTTCTTCTTGCAGGGACTCGCTTTCTTGAAAGTATCTGGTCCCGATAAGCTGTAATAATTCTGTTAGAGGAGGCATTTCTTCGTGGTGGGCTATATTATATCCCCATTCGTCAAGCAAGTCGTCTTCCAAAGATATTGATAACCGGCGGGTTTTACCGCCCCAATTTATTGAAAAAGCGGCCATTTCAACCCCGCCCATGTGAGGTTTTGTTGCAATGCCCAGGAATTTTAACACTTCCTCATTTGATTTGGGATTTTGATCGACTTCGGTCATACACAACATATTATATTAGTAATTGCTGTTATATACAATAACCTAGAATCATGTCTCTATGCGGGACAGTCTTTATGATATAATACGAAAATGAAATTCCTAAAAGATAATATTTTTATTACTTTATTGGGCTTATTGGCTATGATTTTTTTGGTTGGAGGCGGCTTTTTATTTTGGAGCGAGGGACATCGAGGCAAGGAGTTGTTGCTGGAGGCAGATAAGCAAAAAATACAAGCCCAGCACCTTAGGAAGGAACAGGAGAAAACGAATAAGGATGTTTTGGGCGAGAATGCCCAACAACTAGCATGGCTTGAGGTTGGTATTAAAATTACCGCACCCCTATCAGGGGCAAATATATACAGTCCGCTTGAGATTGAAGGCGAGGCTAAGGGTAGTTGGTATTTTGAAGGTATTTTTGCCGTAAGATTACTTGATGCCGAAGGAAGCGAATTGGATCTAACGCATGCCATAGCGCAAAGCCATTGGATGAGCGAAGATTTCGTGCCGTTTAAAGCAACCATGGAATTTCCGGCTCAACCATCCGGTTCCTACGGCTATCTGGTTTTTAATAACGATAATCCTTCTGGGTTACCATCTAACTCTAAAGAGATTAGATTGCCAATAAAGTTTAAATGATAATGCGGGCGATGGTATAAGCTTGGGGCGGTTTAATCTAATTTGTCTATAGACAGAACAATACGACTTCGCAAATCCGTATATTTTTTGTTGACTTATATTTAAGTTGAGTTTATTGTTTAAGTAAGACTCTTTAAAAAATAGGAGATCAGATGGGTCGCTTAGATGAATTAGCCGTAAGGGCCTCACAAGAGCCGCTGGCAGAATTTTTAGGGATAAAATTTGACTTTTTTTCCGAAGGAGCGGTGAATGCCTCTTTGCCGATACGACAAGACTTTTTAATTCCTGAAGGATTCGTTCAGGGCGGCGTTATAACTACTCTTGCCGATTTTGCCGGCGTTTACGCGGCCATGACAAAAATAAAACAGGGTCATGCGCCCGCAGTTTCGATAGACATAACCTTTTTCCGCCCGTTTACTTTGGACGACAAAACTATGCACGCCGTGGCTGTCGTACAAAATGAAAGTCGAAGTTTTGTCTGGGTGACTGTAAATGTTTTTGTTGAAAAAGGTAAGAAAAAAGCTCAAATGACAGCGATCTTTGCAAAACCCCGTCAGGATAATATTACCGCCAGTTAGTGGCGGTTTAATTTTACGTAAAATCAAACAGACATTATAATAACTAAGAGATGCCAAGCATATAAAGGCGTGTTTTTCATCGGAGTTGTGCTTAGGATTTATAAGGTTATCTTGATTTATGATTTTTTTTATGCTAAGATATAATAAGCGATGGTTATGAGAAATATTTCGGCGATTGTTCCGGCATTTAACGAAGAGAAAACCGTTGCCGGTGTTGTTAATAAATTGTTATCCTCGCATTTGATCAGCGAGGTTATTTGTGTCAATGATGGCTCAACTGATGCTACTGCACAGATACTCTCTGCATTTGGTGATAAAATAAAATTTTTGAATTTCGCGGATAATCACGGCAAGGGCTTTGCTCTGGCTCAAGGAATTTTAGCTGCAAGCGGAGATATAGTTGCTTTTTTTGATGCCGATATTCACAATCTTTCGGATCGCTATATCAATTTACTTATTTCTCCAGTGAGAAATGATCAAAATTTAACAGGTGCCTTGGGTGTCGGATGCAGATATAAGAGTTCGCTTTATTTTCCCTGGATAGTTTATCTTACTGGTATGCGTGCGTATCAAAAGCGTAAGCTTATACCTTATACAGATAACATGCTTGATAAAAGATATGGTATTGAAGTTTATCTAAATTCCCTTTTTGATAAAAATGAAATAGCGATCGTGCCTCTTTTTGGTTTATCCTGTGCGGCAAAATATTCCAAAAGAGCTCTTATTCAAGCAATTAAAGAATATTGGCAAACTGGTTTTGAGGTTGCCAAGCAAAAAGGAGAGATAGAATTAAGTCAATACATAAATTACAAAGATTTGTTTAATAAACTTGCTCCCCTGGCCGATGTTGATACCGTTAAAATAAGAATTAAGGATATAGCAACCAAGGATATAAAAGACCTTTTTTAATCGGAGAGATTTAATTTTCGATAAGTCGATTATAACCTCATTTATGAGGTTTTATTTTTAAGGAAATTGACTTTTGTAGCGCCACTGCTACGATTTTAAATAAATAAAGAGGCGTTCGTTGAAATGGATACAAAATGGCTGCAGATTTGAATGACGATCGATTAAACGAAGCGTTAAATGTTGTTTCAAGATGCGTAGGTGAAAACGGCATATATGCCAGCACGGAAAGATATTCTGGACAATATTGGATGAGGGATTTCGCATTTGCGGGTCTGGAAAGCCTTTTAACACTGGAAAGACCTGATTTGGCTAAAACTCAACTTCTGGCTATAGCCAAAAGGCAAAAAAGATCCGGGAAGATACCAATGGTTTTTAATGAAGGCGGCTTGAATTTCTCAAGGCTTTATAAGGATATTTCTTTGACTAATTGGCGCAGAATGTTGCTGAAGGGATGGTTATTTTTTAAGAACGTGCTTTTGCGCAAGGGATTTGATCTAAGAGATATTTCTTCGTGGTGTTCTGACAGCGAAATACTCTTTGTCATTAGCTGTCTTGAGTATTATAAGGCGTCAAACGACTCTGCATTTTTTGCCAAGATATGGCCCCATATTGAAAGAGCTATTATATATGTAGAGAAAAATTTAATGAAAGATGGTTTGGTCTATGGTTCTGATTGGCGTGATGTTATGTTTCATCTTGCTGACAAGGCGCTCTTGAGCAACAACGCATTGCTTTATCGAGCCTACATCCTTTTGGGTGAATATGGGAAAGCAGAGCGACTAAAAGATCGTATTAATGGGTTGTTCTGGAACGATTCATATTATATAGACTGTCTTGGTAGTAAAGATTTTGATGTTTTGGGTCAATCCTTAGCAATAATTTACGGTATTGTTCCTGCTTGGCGCAATGTGCGAATTGCCAAGAAATATAGAGAATTGGATACTAAGTTTGGTATTCGGGCCAATAATAATATTCCAGATAAAACAGTAGCTGAAAATGGATTGCATCTTGATACCAATCAATATGCGGTTATCTGGCCCTTTATAGTTGGCTACGCGATACTCGCTTTACTTGAAATGGGAGAGCAATATTTGGCCGAGAGTCAATTTGAAAAGTGGCAAAATTTGTTTGGCTTCTGTGAATGGTATGATCCCAATAACGGCGTGGGTTTGGGCGGCAAGGAGCAGATGTGGAGCGCTGCACTTTATCTAAGAGCTGCTATTGCACTAATGAATCAGCAATTATCACAAGTAGAATACTAATAAGAACCGTCCTTCGACAATCGCAGGACGGTTTTTTGTTGGAGTGTTCGTGTTGATCGTAGATAGAGTTATTGACCTTTTTATTTATTTGTGTAAACTAATTATATTAGCCGTAGACAGAAGGCGTTCGACTCTAAGTAGTTGAACTTAATCTCCTTCCGAGGTTCCATACTTTTTCTGCAAATTGGCAGGAAGGTCGACAGCGTCTCGCGGCTTTATAAAAGCCGTTTTTAATTAGGATGTTTTAACTTTAATTTAAGGAAGTCCCGCTGGCGCGGGATGCACAAAGTTGCATCTGCGCTCAGCGCAGGCAACTTTGGCACATGCTAAAAAAAGAACAAAAGATTAAATTAGTTGATGAAATCGGCAAGGATATGGCTTTAAATAAGTCAGTTATTTTTGTTGATTTCAGGAACGTTAAGACTAAGCCCATTGAAGGTCTTCGCGACGAACTTAAGAAAACCGGTTCTTCAATGCGCGTTGTGCGCAAAACTTTACTGGGACGAGCCATTGAATCGCTGAATTTAGGCGAGAAACTTAACGTGAAAACTCTGGAGGGTCAGATAGCCGTTATCTTTGGAGATGTAATAGGTGCGGCTAAGGCCTGCGCCGCATTTGCCAAGAAAGAGAAGTCGTTCAAATTCGTCGGCGGCATAATGGAAGGTCATTTTCTTTCTCCAAAAGAAGCTGCTGCCTTGGCAACGATTCCGTCGCGGCACGAACTTTTGGGACAACTGGTTTGGACCTTGGCCAGTCCCATGCAGGGACTTGTTGTCACGTTGAACGGTATTCCTCGTTCTTTGGTCATAGCTTTAAGTGAAATATCCAAGAAGAAATAGTAAGTTGATTGGCGATTAAGCTTATAACGGTCAGCGTTTAGTAACTAAACGCTAAACCCTAAACGCTTTACGCTCGTTATTATGTCAGACAAATATCAAAAATTAGTAGAGGAGATAGAGAAACTTAGTGTTCTTGAGCTTTCGGAACTCGTGAAAGTTCTTGAAGAGAAATTCGGTGTTTCGGCCCAGGCGGCTATGGTTGCCGCGGCTCCGGCTCAAGTTCAAGCCGACGGTGCTTCTGAGGAAGAGAAGAACGATTTCACTGTGGTTTTGGCCGATGGTGGTGGACAGAAAATACAGGTGATAAAGGCTATACGCGAATTGACCGGCAAGAGCCTTAAGGAAGCTAAAGATATGGTTGACGGTGCTCCGCAGAATGTGGCTCAAGGCGTCAAAAAAGAACAGGCGGACGAAATGAAGGCAAAGTTGGAAGAGGCGGGCGCTAAAGTAGAATTGAAGTAATAAATTATTTATCTAAATCAAAAGCCCCTTAAACGGGGCTTTTGATTTTGAGCGGAATTGAATTTTAATTTAGGCTCAATTTTTCTACGACATTACCGACAAGAACATAAGCGGTTTTGCCGTTGGCAGATAAAGTGAAGTCATTCGAACTTTTAATACTTTCATCTATATATTGGGTTTGCGCCACACCTTTTTTATTAAATCGAACAATTTTTCCGGTCTTGCTATCTAAGATCAGCAATTCCGGGCCAGGAGCAAGTTCTAAACGATCGGCGTGAAAATCATTCTGTACACCGCTTAAAATTATTGTTTCGTTTCTGGTTCCATTGGTATAACGTAATATATTTCCATCATCACGAAGCATCCACAAGCTTTTCCCGTCCCATGCCGCGTCAAGTATTCTGTTTAGCGTTGCCTTATCCGGTTTTTTAAGCCAAGTACCGGAGTTTTTGAGACCGTCTTGCTCTATGGATATTTTTAATATTTGTCCGCTCTGGACATTTCCTAATAACGCGAAACTAGTACCAGATGCGCCAAAGAGAATGTTTTCTTTATGATCATACGGCAAGGTTGAAGCAAAGTTTTCGGCGTTTTCGTCATATAACGTTATGCCGTCTTTGCCGACTACATATAGATACCGTTTGTCTCCCGGCAATACGCCGATAAAACCGCCTTTTTCGCTGCGCAACTTTATTGACCCCTTTTTATCCTTGACGGAATAGCGATATATAGCACCTACCTCGCTGTCGGTAAATGACAGAATTTCTTGGTCATCGGCCTTAGTCGTTAGATATATTCTTTGGGGTTTAAAGGGTATCGGAAATCCTTTTAGAACTAGGAATTTTTCGCTAACACTATTCTTTATTGAAAAAAGTTGGGCATTCATTTCCTTCCAAGAATCTGTCAAGGGAGCGATTATTTTTTGAGATAATTTATTTTGGGCCAAAAGACTTATTTGGGCCCCAGCTTCTTCAAGCAGCTTTGCGGCCTGTTTTTTGTCACCATAGATCATGGCAGCGCGTGCGCCATCAAGATCTTTTTGTATTTGTGACACGGTCTGAGTGCTTTTATTGTCAGGTTTTTTTAGATGGTTTACCGCATAAAGCCCGCTCTTAAACAGACCAAAGACCGCTGCGACTAAAATTATTCCGACCAGCGCGCTTTTTACTGGAACCGTCCAGCTGATATTTATTGACCAGAGCCATGCTGGCGCATTTTTTTTAAATTTCAAAACAAAAGGCAGTTTAAAAAGCCGTTCAGTTAATTTTTCTTTAAGTCCAAAAACCGCTTCGGATAATTTTTGGACTATTGGTTGCGTAAAAATCAACGGCTTGGATACGCGTGCCAGAATACTTAAATCCCTGGGCATTAATGACGAATTAAGCAAAGGTGCCAAAGCGTGTTTTGGCATTTCGTTTGCGGGTATATTGATGACGAATGCGCATGAAGCTGATCGTTCAGTAATTTTTTGCTGTACTAATCTGTAAATTTCTTTCAGATCGTAAGAATTTTCTGTTACAGATGAAAATGAATCTGCTGAGCCGGCGAAAATAATGTCATTATCTTCTATTCTTCCGCTGACTATTGATGAAAAAGGCGCCATGCCTCTGGAATCTGAACTGAAGATATCCGAACGTACACTGTTTCTTATAAGCCAAACGCCTATCGCATTGCTTCCAGCGCGTGAGGCCAAGATAGTTTGATGATTTATTACAAATGTGACAAATGAGCTTGATCCCAACCAGCCTTCGTTGCCGGAAGACAATTCATGCATTAGCACCGCGTTGGCTTCTTTCAAGGCAATGGTGAAAGCTTGAAGGGGCTTCCGAGTATCTTTTTCAAAATAACTGCGGCGCATGGCTGATGTTATAAGATTGGGGATACCCCAAGAAGCTCGTGGCGCACCCCGCAATTCTGCAGCTACAAAAAGAACCCCAAGTTTTTCCATGCCTTGGGGAGGCTCGAAAGATAATATATCACAGAAAATATCACCCTCTGCGCCGTTCAATAAAAATTCTTTGACATTCGGTTTTTGCATTGGCTTGTTTAGCCTTTAATTGTCTGGGTCTTATGGCGGAAATACCCACAACCCTTTATATTATTAGTGTAGCGGAAATAAAAACACATGACAAACGTTTTAGACGCTAAAGCATTAGTAGAACAAGAGTTTGCTGCTCTTGAGGCGCGTATAAAAAATTTGTCTAGGGCCCCGGTCTTAGCGGTTGTTTTGGTTGGTGAAAATAAGGCATCGGCTGCATTTGTAAGGGTAAAGCAACGTGCGGCTCAAAGAATAGGTATTGACTGCAGGCTTTTTACTTATCAAGAAGGCATATCGGCAAAAGAATTCTCGAAAAAGTTGAACGAACTGGCAAAAAGCACCAAATTTGACGGGATGATAGTTCAACTGCCCCTACCTCCACAATTGGATGGCTCGCGTCACTCTTTTTTGCGTATTATTCCGGAAGACAAAGACGTTGATTGTTTGTCGGAACGCTGGCAAGGCCGTTTAACCAGCGGGCGGACATTTGTTGAAATAAAGGGACGGCGTGCCAATATTCTTCCCCCAGTTGCCTCTGCAATATTTAAGCTATCCGAAAAATATCATATTTCATTTGAAGGTAAAAACGTAGCTGTCGTTGGGTGGGGCGACCTTGTTGGTAAGCCAATAGTGCCCCTGTTATTGGCGCGAGACGCCACAGTTACGGTTTGCACCAGCAAAACCAGTGACTTGACTTCGGTGTTGAAAAACTCGGATATTATTATCAGCGGAACAGGTAAAGCAGGTTTAATACATGGTGATATGATCAAATTAGGGGCGATAATCTTTGATGCCGGATATTCAGAAGAAAACGGAGGAGTTAAGGGCGATGTGGATAAAAGCTCGGTTGAAGGTGTTGCCGGGATGTTGAGTGCGTCTCCCGGAGGGATCGGACCATTGACCGTGGTTTCTTTGTTTGAAAACGTGGTTGCATTATCTGAGATAAGGCAAAAACTTTAATTACTCTTGAAGGGCTTATGATATAAGCTTCTTACTTGAACCAACAGAACATTCGCACTATGATAACAACGTAAAAAGACATGAAGGAAATTAAACCGTCACAACAAATTACCCCAGCGCTGCAGTATTTACTTAATTCTCAGCATGAACTTCGTCTTAAAGAGAATGCTCCAGAACTACCCGGGGAGCGCATTCATGTTAGCGAGGCCATAAGCAAAGTCTCGGCATTCTATGAATATTTGCGCATGAGCGCAGAATATACCGAAGAACATTTGATATTCAGGAGTGTTATCGAGCGCATTTTAAAAAGACGCATATTTATACAAATGCAGGATGATGCCAAAGAATTATCGTCGGGACTCATAAAAGAAGTTATCTCTGGAGGTTATCTGCCCAACGATTCTGTGCACTTAGATGAGATAGATGTTATTGCCACGATATTAAACAGATATCTGGCGTTGTTTCAAGTTATTGAAGACAGGTCGTCCGATCTTAACGATTTTCTTGTTCAACTTGCTTCTGTTGAAATTGAACGAGGATTTAGTAAACTTGAGCGGGAGAAAGAGGAATCTTTCGCCCATTTCGCTTTTATGGTCATGAGGGATCATATACAGTGGGCGAAAGGTTTAAGCGAGGCGCCAGAGCACGAGCTTGAAATATTTATTGCTATCTTGAGAGGTATTTTGCAGTATGACGATCCGCAGATATCATTTGCCATATTCCGAAGTGCTATTTCGGGATGGAGCAGTCTTAATCCAAAAGAAGCTTCAGCGCGCGCGCAAGAAATACTTACCTTTTGGAAGAACACAAAAAACTGGCTCGAGCATCCGCACCATGAATTTTATTTGCGTGTAGTCAGGCAGCTTAATCCATCATTTTTAATAGTAAGGGATGTTTTAAGCCATCATCCCCAGCAAGCTTCAGAGGTTTTTGCTGATTACGATAGATTGCATCGGGCTGTCAATGCCGCCGCGGAAGCAAAGTATAGTTCGGCTAAGGCTAGACTTAGGCATCGTGCTTCAAGGGCTACTATATATATATTTTTGACAAAAATGTTAATGGCTTTGGGTATCGAAGTACCATACGACCTTTTTCTTGTTTCGCATTTTGCGCCAGTGCCTTTGGTCATAAACCTGCTTTTTCCTCCCGCGCTCATGTTTTTTATGGGAGCGACCACGCCGATTCCTAGCAAGAAAAATACCGAACGAATAATCAAAGACGTGAATAAAATAGTCTATGTCCAAGGAAAAGGTGAAATGTTGCGTATAGTGGCTTATCCTAAGGTTCGCGGCTCGATACAGAGAATATTGTTTGCGACGTTCCTTGTGGCTCTCTTTGTTATATCTTTTGGCTTAGTGGCGTTCTTGCTTAAAACCATGCAATTCAATATCGTCAGCGGAGGAGTCTTCATGTTTTTCCTTACAGTAGTCAGTTTGTTCGCCTATCGTATACGTAAACCAGTGCGCGAACTTTTTGTGAAGGATTTAGAAGGCGGTTTATCTACTCTTTTTTTCCTCATTACTTATCCGTTGGTGATAGTCGGACATTTTCTGTCTGACGGTGCGGCAAAAATAAACATACCGGTTATTTTTCTGGATATATTCGTAGAGGCGCCGCTAAAATCATTTTTGGAGGTAGGAGAAGATTGGTTGTCGTTTCTGCGTGAAAAGCAAGAAGAAATCGTGTAAACAAAATTAAAAAGTGAAAGCGAAAAAGTAAAAACTGATGAAGTTTGCCTCCGCCAACCGGTAGAGGCAAGCTAGCAAAATTTTGCCTTTTTAGTTTTACTTATGGATTATATTAAAAAGACGTCGCCAAAAATCGCCGCGCTTCTTGCAGCAGAAAAGCGTCGTCAGAATGAAACCATCGATTTAATTGCTTCCGAGAATATCATTTCGCCCGCCGTTCGTTTGGCGCAAGCATCTTTTTTCAGTAATAAATATGCCGAAGGCTATGCCGGTAAAAGATATTATCCAGGCAACGAATTCGCCGATCAACTTGAAAATTATGTCCAAAAACTAGCCGTTCGAACTTTTAATTTGTCGCCGAATGTATGGAAAGTAAACGTACAGCCGTATTCGGGCAGTCCGGCCAATCTTGAAGTTTATAACGCACTGCTTGGATTCGGTGACACTATAATGGGTCTTGGTTTAAGCAATGGCGGGCATTTAACTCACGGGCATAAGGTGAACTTTTCGGGCAAGGCATACCGTGTTGTACATTACGGTGTTAATGATAAGACCGGCCGCATAGATTACGAAGAAATGGCCAGGTTGGCTAAAGCCAATAAACCCAAACTTATCATTTCCGGTGCAACTGCTTACTCACGCGCAATTGATTTCCAGAAAATCGGCAGATTAGCTAAATTAATAGGCGCTTGGCATATGGCCGATATCTCCCACATTGCCGGTCTTGTGGCCGCCAAAATACATCCTAGTCCTTTCCCGTGGGCGGATATTGTTACCACAACGACACACAAAACTTTACGTGGCCCCCGCGCCGCAATGATATTTTCAAAGAAACATTTATCAGACAGAATAGATAGATCGGTTTTCCCCGGCATGCAGGGCGGACCGCATTTAAATATTATTGCCGCTTTGGGCTTGGCTCTTGAAGAAGCTAATACGTCTTTATTCAGAAAATATCAGAATGAAGTGGTTAAAAACGCAAAAGTTTTGGCCAAAGCGTTAAGCGATTATTCTTTCAATATAGTATCCGGCGGAACAGATAACCATTTGATGCTTATAGATCTAAAAAGCAAAAATATTAATGGTCTCGATGCCGAGAAATTATTGGAACGCGCGGGGATAATAGCTAATCGTAATACGGTGCCGGGGGACGCAACGCCATTCAATCCATCCGGTTTGCGTATAGGTACGCCCTCTGCGACAACAAGGGGCATGGGTACAAATGAAATGAAGCAGATAGCAAAATGGATACACGAGCTTATAGATGATAAAAGATCGTCGAAAGCCGTATTGCTCGAAGTGCGGAAGCTCACAAGGAGATATCCTTTAAAGTGATATTCTTATGTCTAAAAAAATAAAAACTAAGCGCAAAAAAGCGAAAACAAGACGTAAGGTAAGATTATTTAAACGACGTGTAAATAAGAAGAAGATCAGGAATCGTAAGCCGCCCAATAAGAAAAGAGGCCCCGCCTTTAAAGGAAAAGCTTCAAAACCGCAAGAAGGCGGTTCGGTGCTCGAGTCTTTATTCGGGCCCTCTCCGAAGTTGCGATTGATACAATTTTTTTTCCGCAACGAACCGGAATCTTTTGGTCTTAAGACAATTGCCGATAAGACTTCGCTGACTCGGGACATTATAAATAGGGAAGCCGCTTATTTGGTTAAGGTCGGTATGCTTAATAAAAGAGGGTCTGGCTCAAACAAGCATTATCAGTTGAATAGTTCTTTTCCATTTCTGAATGAGTTCAATAGTCTAATTCTTCGTTCTTCTCCGGTTGGTAAAGCAAGGCTTATAAATATCATTAAGCGCGCAGGTAAATTGCGTTTAGTTCTTATTTCGGGAGTTTTTTTGAATAAAGGAGACTCGCAGATAGATTTATTCGTTGTTGGTGACAAGTTGAACGAAAGAAAACTTGAAGCCGTTGCACGCGAACTTGAGATTCTGGTAGGTAAAGAATTGCGTTGGGCCGGCATGGAGACTAATGAATTTTTATATCGGTGGAGGATGTTTGATCGTTTTGTTCGTGATGTTCTTGCTTCTCAACACGAGAAAGTTCTGGTCCATAATCTGCCCCTAACATGACGCAGGTTTTAAATCATGTAGCTGTTATTCCCGATGGCAATCGCCGTTGGGCAAAAGCTAGGGGCTTGAAACCGTGGCAAGGTCATCGTGAAGGCTTCAGCCGGATAGATGAACTACTGGATGTTTTTTTTGAAGAGAAAATAAAGTTTTTTTCTTTATGGGGTGCGTCTATAGATAATTTGACTAAGCGTGACAAACGCGAAGTAGATTTCCTCCTTTCATATCTTGAAGAACGTTTGAATGACTTGGCTAAAGAGAAAAAGATTCATGAGTACAAGGTGCGCATAAGGGTTTTGGGCTTTTGGCCGCAATATGTGCCCAAATCCTTACAGCAAGCGATAATAAAAGCTCAAAAAGCGACCGAGAAGTACAGTCATTATAACCTCACGTTATTTTTGGCTTATGATGGCCGGCAGGAAATATTGCGCGCGGTGAATCATATTGCTCAAGATATCAGACATCGTGATATATTTCATTGCGACGAAGCTCATTTGAAACAAAATTTGCTTACTAAAGATTTGCCGCCGGTGGATTTGTTAATAAGAACTGGGGGTGAACCCCATCTATCTGGAGGGTTTATGCTGTGGGATATTGCCGATGCCCAGCTTTATTTTACGGACAAATATTTCCCGGAATTTGATAAAGACGAGTTGAAAAAAACCATAGAAGATTATAAAAAAAGAGAACGTCGCTTTGGTGCATAGAGTCGGCGCACATCCCTTCGCGTCTGCATTTTTTAAAGGAACCAGGGCAATTTTTAGTGTTCGGCGGGGACGCCTCACTAAATTGCCCGCTTGAGACAAGCAGTTATCTCAAGCCCATACGTAAAGCCGTTCCGGCATGAGGCTCGAGCCTTAATGACGTTCATGGGCCTGTGCTACCTACTAAATTATTAGTTTAATTTGATTGATAGTTTGTCCCACCTCGCACCAAATTTTCTTGGGCACATAGCTCAGCGGTAGAGCGTTCGGTTCACATCCGAAAGGTCTATGGTTCGAATCCATATGTGCCCACAATTAGTAAGGCTTGCAAGTGTTCTTCTCGCCATTGTTAGCGAGCCGATGCGAGTTTTACAATGGCGTAATCCCGCCACTGCGGGAGAATCCTGCACCGTCCACGCCAAAATGACCGATCCAGTCAAACTGGATCGTTGTCATTTTGAGCGGGCGGCAAAAATGGCATATACTGTTCAATGGCTATACACAAACGCCATTTACATCATGTTTTCGTTCAGTAAGAAAAAATCGCCTGATTTAGAAATGCAGATAAATCTGCTGATCTTTCTTGCTAACAAACTCTCAAATTCGGGTAAGTACCTTCACGAGATAGCGTATATCCGAAAAACAAGCGTTATGACCGAAAAATATTCCGCGATGCGTAATATTTATTTTGATATAGAACGTGAACTGATACGCCACAATCCGGAAAAATGGTCATCTGCACAATCAATAAGAGTTTATGTAAGACATGAATTTCATCTTAACGATTTTATCCCAAATGCCTTTCTGCTAATATTTGCCACGTATCAACAAGCGGCTATTTTTTTGCTGGAAGAATTAACTAATCGGCTTTTTGACCATCTGGCCATCCCGTTTAATCAGAGAATAGTAATGTTTGAAGAGGCCGTTGATGATAAAGGCTTTTTGGGTAAAATCAAGGCGCGTGAAGGTAAGTTGATTTGGCACGAAGTCGAAGCCAGTTTTTTATCCTCAAAACATATTGAACCGCTGGTAGAACTTGAAGGCGAATTTAAAAAAATAGTCAGGCGTTTATACAATGAATTCACGAAACGCTTTTCTGGAGACTTGGCGCGATTAAGCATTGAAAACCTTTTTCGTTCCATGAAAACAGATTACGGGAATACTGATGCCCTGAGTGTTTTATTGGAAGTTATGCCGGAGGGGATATTGATTGAAGATCGTTTTGAATTTTATCCGCAGCAAGAATTTGAAGCTGGACTGCGATTGCGTCTTCAAGAGGTTCAAACAGAAAATAGTAAGTTAAAAGAAGAGAGCAGATTGCTTAAAGAAGATTTGGATAAGTTTAAGGCGACGCAGGAAAAAATTGAGCAGATGCGTAAAGCTCAAGATAAATTCATTGAAGTTGTTTCCCATCAATTTCGCACGCCTCTGTCGGTCATCAGATGGGAATCAGAAATATTAGCTGAAGTTCTTGCTGCGGATAAATCAAGCGTACAAGTTCGTGAAGCCGCCGACGCGATACAAACCAAAAGTATCTTTTTGATAGATATTTTAAATGACGTTTTTGAATTACTGGTTATTGAAGCTGGGCAGTTCAAACTTAATCTTAAGCCTTCGCCCTTGTGGGAAATGATCGAAGAGTTGTTAGTATCGTTTAAAGCCGATGCGGCTAAAAAGAATGTTATTATCGTTTTTGATAAAATTTCTATGCCAGCCGAAGCAATATCGCTTGATGTTGGAAGAATACGAAGCGTATTGAATATTTTAATTCGTAATGCCTTGAATTATACGCCGTCTGGCGGTCAGATAGTGATTAAACTCAAGAAAGAAATTGAAAATGATAAGGAGGTTTTCCACTTGATAATCCAGGATAACGGCGTGGGTATTCGCAGGGAAGATCTTAATAAAATCTTCAGTCGTTTTTATCGCTCGCCAGATGTAATTAAAATTATTCCTGATGGCGCGGGACTGGGTCTTTTTATAGCTAAACACATAATTGAAGCCCATAATGGGAGGTTATGGGCCGAATCCGATGGTATAGGGAAAGGCAGTTCTTTTCATGTTATTTTACCTAAAACAATTTGATTTTAAAATATAAAAATATCTAATTATATAATTATGCTATCAGCAGAAATTCTATTCATCGAGGATAATAAAGAGATGTCCAATGTTGTAACGGCGCAGTTAGAAAAACAAGGTGTCGAGATATCCGTGGCTTCAGACGGCTTAAAGGGCTTGGAGCTAGCCGAAAAAAATAAGCCAGATCTTATATTGCTTGATATACTTCTTCCGGGAATTTCCGGTTTTGAGGTTTTGAAGCGACTTAAAAAAAATCCGGATATTTCAAATATACCCGTTGTTATGTTGTCTGTATTATGGGAAGCAGACCAAGTTGCTAAGGCGTTGAGTTTAGGCGCGGCTGATTTTATAACAAAATCTAATATACCAGCCTCGGCGATCTTTGAACGGATTAAAAAATATCTTCCCCAAAAATAATAGATACGCAATTAAAAATCGTTTTAAACCTATTGCTTAAAATGTCATCTATCTTTAAAATAATACCCCCTTAATTTAAGGGGGTTATTTTAGAAAATCTTTCCAATCAGGGTAGAATTGCTTATCCCTCTGTATTGCAAACACGCAGATATATCCTTCAAGCCCCAAAATCCGTACAAGATTCTCTTCTAAGTATAGTTGGTCGCAGTGCTTACAAAAACTCGCAGGCATGTCAAAGATAAGTTGGTCGTTAACGTCTTTTTTACGGAAATTGGCATCAAAAAATGATATCAATAATTTGCCGCGGCACGCCGGGCAAAATTCGCGCAATTTGTCCATCGCGGAATCCTCCCGACGCATATAGATTTTAATGTTCGTATTGCTTCAATTATACGATTGATAAATTTATAAAGTCAATGACCTTTAACCACAAACTCCGCCCTCTTTCTTATTTATTTGCTATAATATAAACGTATGTTTTTTCGTTATTTCGTTTGGCATTATGGCCCAGGTCTGCGCTCGTTTTTAGCAGCCGAGCGCAATTATATTGATTTTGGCTGGTACTTTTTTTCCATCAGCGAACTGACCCGTTCGCTTTTTGCTCCTTGGCACAGGATAGCAGAGAAAAAACCTGGCAATATTGTGACGCCCGAGTATTGGCAAGCCCTGTGGGGCAATATCATTTCTAGAGTTTTGGGCAGTATAGTGCGCTTGATGACGATTTTCATCGGTCTGTTTTTTGAAGCGGTTATTCTTTTGATTATAACTATTTTAACTTTTATATGGATAACAGCCCCAATTATTATACCTATCGGATTTTTTCTGGGTTTTGCGGAGCTATCTAATTTTTAAGTCATGAATACTGTTTTTAATCTTAATCAATCCGTTGCCGTGGAAGCCGTGAATTTTAGAAGAATATTCCCGCGAGCTTTGCATGAGAACATAACTCGTGTTTTTGGCGCCCTCACAATATTTTTTCTTGTGACGAGTATAATATTGCCTCGACTTGGTAACGTTTTGACCTCGCAGGATCATTTGTTCCTTGCGCTATTCTTCTGGAGCATATCTTTTTTTGGCATATCCATATTTTCTTATGGATTTTTACAACAAGGATTTGTCAGTCATAACAAAAGAACTCTACATGCCGCATTAGAAGCTTCAAAATTAGGGGAGGTAGTTAATTTTGCCGCCTATCTTGATTTTTATGCGGCGCGGACCGTTTTGGCTACGCAACACAAAGGGAGCAATTATTCCATACGTTCGCTTACAGATAATCTTCTACGCGAAAAAAGAATGAAATGGGTTTGCATACGATTGAATCTTAATGTCGATTCTTTACGTAAGTCTTTAGCCGCCATACCTGCACAACCACAAAGCGGTCAAAATGATTTTTTACACGCAATTGAGCTGGCGGCTAATCATGCGGTCAATCGCCACCACGGAACTATTGGTATTTTGGATCTGTTTTCAGCGTCTGCTGTAGCCGATTATGCATTCAAACGCCTCCTTTTTGATCAAGGTATAGAACCAAGAGATTTTGATGCTATAGTGCATTGGCAAGACAGAATTTATCACGTTTTAGATCACAGGCGTCGTTTTTGGCTTAAGGAAAATTTATTTAGATCGCAACCTATAGGGAAAAGTTGGGCCGCGGGCTTTACCGCGCTTCTTGATAAATATGGCCGCGATATAACTGCTGATATGCAGAAAGGCGGTTTAGATTTAAGGATAATCGGTCGTAAAAGAGAAATTGATAATATTGAACAGGTTTTGGCTAAGGCTGGCGAGAATAATGTTTTAATAGTAGGAGAGCCAGGAGTCGGCAGAGAAACAGTTTTATACGGTTTTGCAAAACGACTTCTTGAAGGCCGTTCTTTACCGCAACTTAACCGTCAAAGACTAGTTAAGCTCGATCTTTCTGCAACAATCGCCGGATTAAAAACTGTTGGCGAAGTCGATGGTCGAGTAAAACAATTATTTGCCGAAGCGTTAAATGCCGGTAATATTATTCTCGTCATAGATAATTTCCATCATTTTTTTAGACAATCTTTTGCCGATGGCGTTATAGATATTTCCCGTGCCATCTTGCCGTTTATTAAAAGTGCGCGCATGCAGTTAATAGGCGTAACAACTTTCAACGGATATCACGAGCGCATAGAAAAACTAGGTGAATTCAAAGATGCTTTCCGTGTTGTTGAAATCCAAGAACCGAGTATTGATGAGACGCGTCATATACTAATGGATACTGTTTTACAATTTGAAATGAAATATAAGATTTTTTATCCCTATGCATCTATAAAAGCCATCGTTGAAGATGCCGACCGTTATATACAGAATGTTCCATTTCCGGAAAAAGCCATAGATCTTTTGGAAGAAATTTCCGTTTTAGTTTCTAGAACCAAAAGAAATATAGTTTTGCCTGAAGATGTAGCCGCAATAGTTTCTTCAAAGACTAGAGTTCCGGTCGGGGCGGTAGCGCAGGAAGAAAAAGAAAAACTTCTTAATCTTGAAGAATTTATACACCAGCGAATCGTGGATCAGGAAGAAGCAGTGAATACTATTGCAAATGCTATGCGTCGTGCGCGTGCCGGGATCGGAAACAAATCAAAACGCCCCATCGGCTCCTTTCTTTTTCTTGGACCCACTGGTGTTGGTAAAACCGAAACTGCTAAAGCTTTGGCCGAGGCTTATTTCGGTTCAGATCAGCGGATGATCAGATTTGATATGTCCGAATTCAATACATCAGATGCGGAACAACGGCTCATAGGTTCACCCGCAACAAACGAAGAAGGTAGTTTAACGACCGCAATTCGCGAAAATCCATTTACCCTTTTATTGCTTGATGAACTGGAAAAGGCTGAAGATAAAGTTCTGAATCTTTTCTTGCAAGTTTTGGACGAAGGTCACTTGACTGATGGTTGGGGCAGGAAAATTTCATTTACCCATACTATCATTATCGCCACATCAAATGCCGGCGCCGAATATATCAGAGAAAATATAAGGGATGGTATTCGCGGCGAAACGCTCTCTAAAGGTCTAATCGAGCATCTTTTATCCAAAGCTTTGTTTAAACCAGAATTTATTAACCGTTTTGATGGCACGATAGTGTTTAAGCCGCTCGAACCTCAACATATCGTAGAAATAATTAAAATGATGATACACAAATTATCAGCGGATCTTTTTCATGAGAAAGGCATAAGAATCGAAATCGACCAAGAAGCCATAAATAAACTTGCCGAACTAGGATTTAGTCAAGAATTCGGGGGCAGGGAATTAAGAAGAATCTTGCAGGAAAATATAGAAAATGAAATGGCCAAGAAAATATTATCAGGAGAAATCAAGCGTGGTGACACCTTCAAAATAAGGAGCGAAAACATTAAAAATGATAATTTGCCCTCTATTCGATAACAAGTAAAATTGTCTGTTTTTGTCATAAAGTCTTGACGCACAAGGCTTTCTATTTAAAAAAGATATCCACAAAAATGTGGATATCTTTATTTTTGCCACTCCTTTTGCTAGGTGGGATACTAGGAATACAAGGTGGTGGGTTGTGGATAATGGTGGGGATAAGCATTAAATTCTGTGGATAAGTGATGTTTAGCAACTATCTTGTTTGCGTCTGCAAGGATTGAACCAGGACAATTTCTGACGCTCGCAAGACAGCTGTCAAGTTTAAGGTAAATGTTAAAAAGCATGTTCATCGGCGAATATCGTCATACCATAGACACAAAGAAACGTCTGGCCATACCGGCAAAGTTCAGAAAAGATATGGGCCAGAAGGTGGTTTTAACCAGGGGCTTGGATTCTTGTTTGTTTATTTATCCGATAAAGGAATGGGAAACGTTGGCTCAGAACTTAAGCAAGCTGCCGACAGGTAAATCAGAAACAAGAAGTTTTGTTCGTCTTATGCTGGCAGGCGCTTTAGATATAGATATCGATGCTTTAGGAAGGATTTTGTTGCCAGATTATCTGAAAACTTACGCAGGTTTAGCTAAAAAAGTGATCATTGCTGGAGTATATAACCGTTTGGAAATTTGGGATGAAATCAAGTGGAACGAGTATAAATCAAAAGCCGAGCAATCAAGTGAAAACATTGCCGAAAAGTTAGGAGATCTAGGCGTTTATTAGAAAATACGATAATCCTGTGTCTCATATACCAGTTCTTGCCAACGAAATATTAAACTTTTTTGAGCCTAGGGACGGAAGCAATTATGTTGATTGCACGGTGGGCGAAGGCGGGCATGCTGAACTGATTTTGGCACAGAACGGCCCTTCTGGAATGTTGTTGGGTATCGATCGTGACAGAGCAATATTGGACAAAGCAGAAAAAAATTTAGAAAGATTCAATAAACGCGTAATTTTAATCAGAGATACTTACGCCAATCTTTCCGAAATAATTTCAATTTACAATTTTAAATCTATATATGGAATTCTTTTTGATCTTGGTATCTCAAGTTATCACGTTGAAGACGCTGGCGGCGGGTTTTCTTTCTCTAAAGATGAACCGCTAGATATGCGTTTTGATCGTGAAAGCAGCGAAGAGACAGCAGGAGATATTTTAAAAAAATGGAGTGAGGAACAATTGGAATGGTTGTTTTCTACATACGGTGAAGATAATTACGCCAAGGTCTTAGCGCAAGAGATAGTCAGAATAAGAGAAAAGCATCCGTTACGCACGACTAATGATTTAGTTGAAGTCGTACGCAGAGTCAAAAAACACTCTGACAAAAAAATAAATCCAGCTACACAAATTTTCCAAGCTCTGCGTATTGTTGTTAACCACGAACTTGAAGAATTGGAAGATGCATTGCCACAGGCCGTGAATGAGCTGATTCCGGGAGGTAGGCTTGCGGTGATATCATATCATTCTCTCGAAGACAGGTTAGTTAAGCATTTTTTACTAAAAAAACAGCACGAAGCACAAATAAAAATTCTAACGGATAAACCAATCGTGCCATCGCTTATTGAGCAAAAAGAAAATCCTAGATCGCGTTCAGCTAAATTACGGCTTGCTGAAAAATTATATAGGTAATCCTTCGACTTCGCTCAGGATGCACTTGGTTGTATCCTCTCGCGGAGCTCGAGGACAACCAAGGCATGACCAAAAAATATAGAAGAAATCACAAAAAACACCCTTTGCCTTATTTTGGACGAAAATTTGTCATGAGAGCTGCGGGTCGTAGGTCCTTGGGCGGTCATGTTAAAACCTCAAATGGTATGTGGATAAGTTCCTTTTTGATTTTGTTGGTTTTCTTGGCTGGATTGGGATGGTATGTGATGGCGGTCAGTGCTACAGTGGGCGAGGATTACAAGCTGACTAAGATCGAGAAACGCATAGAAGGGCTTAAATTTGAACACCAAGATCTTATGGTACGTATGTCACAGGAAAAAACACTCGATAAGATAGCTGAACGGGCTCTCGGCCTGGGATTAGTTCCGGCTGGAAGGGTCGCATATATAGCCCTGCCAAGCTCATCATTGGCTAGCATTTCAGGTTTGAACGCCGGGCAGTAGCGCCTTTAATTATTTAAGTCATGTCAAAATTAAGAGTTTCGCTTTTATTTATTTTAATAGTTATTGCGGCCACCGTTATTGTTAGCCGCCTTTTTTTTCTTCAATTTCTGCAGCATGGATTTTATTCGGCCTTAGCTCGTGGCCAGCAACAAGTTTTTGAAACCATTCCGCCGGAGCGTGGAGAAATTTTATTGACCGATAAAAACAGTGAAACGTCTGCCTTGGCGGTTAACCGCGAATATCCATATGTATATGCGGTTCCAAAAGATGTAGAGGATAAAGAAAAAAGCGCAAAAATTCTAGCCGAAATCATCGGCCAAGACGAAAAGGCCATTTTGGATAAATTATCTAAGCCAGATGACCTTTTTGAAAAAATAGGCCAGCGTCTTAACGAGGAACAAGCGCAAAAAATAAGGGATCTGAAAATAAAAGGTATCGGCATTAAAGCTGAAAAATTACGTTATTATCCTTACGGTTCATTGGCCGCGCATTTGAGTGGATTTTTGGGAGATTCGCAGGAAGGTTCTGTGGGAAGATACGGTCTTGAGGGTTATTACGAACAAATATTGCACGGCACTCCAGGTAGTTTGGTGGGGGAAAAAGACGCGCGCGGAACTATACTTAAATCTTTGGGTGAAAACGAAAATGCCGCTCGAGCTGGCGATGATCTTATTTTAACTATTGACCCCAACGTGCAGAGTATAGTTGAAGAAAAACTTAAAATTGAAATAGAAAAATGGAGCGCTGATGCGGGAACAGTTATTGTTATGGATCCAATAACCGGGGCAGTGCGCGCCATGGCTAGTTATCCTAACTTTAACTTGAACAATTATTCCGAAGTTGAAGACGCGGGCGTATATGCGAATCCGGCTGTAAGTCATATCTTCGAACCTGGTTCGGTGTTTAAACCCATTACTTTGGCGGCTGGTTTAGATAGTAAAGCCATAACACCATCAACAACCTTTGAAAATACAGGTTCCGTTAAAATAGGCAATTATACTATCAGTAATGTTGTTCAGGAGGCTATTGGCACGCGTACTATGACCGAAACACTAGAAGAATCTTTGAATACCGGCGCTATTTTTGCCGAGCAAAAAACCGGCGATGAAACCTTCAAGAAATATGTGCAAGATTTTGGTTTTGATGAAAAAACCGGCATAGATCTTTTTGCCGAAACGCAGGGCAACATTGCTAATCTTTCAGAAAATCGCCCGATAAACTTCGCTACAGCTTCTTTCGGTCAAGGCATTGCCGTTACTCCTATTGCGATGGCCAATGCTATTTCGGCTATTGCCAATAACGGTCAGCTGATGCGGCCTTATGTTGTGCAGGTTATAAGACATGCCAATGGTCAGGAAGAAAAAACAGTGCCCAAAGTTATAAGAAAGATTTTATCTCAGCGTACCGTAACAGATCTTACTGCTATGATGGTATCGGTTGTAAGGAATGGAACGGGAAAGCGCGCACAAATTGAAGGCTATACCATTGCAGGTAAAACCGGAACGGCGCAGGTGGCAAACTCTGACAGGAGGGGATATTCAGATAAGGATATTCATACCTTCGCTGGTTTTTTCCCAGCCTTTGACCCTAAGGTTTTGATATTTATTAAACTAGACGATCCTAAAGGAGTTCGATATGCCGAAGGCTCAGCCGTGCCGCTTTTTAAAGAAATAGCCCAATATCTCATAACTTATTATTCCATTCCACCCGATGCGCCTTAAGACTTTATAATTTTGAATGTAGAATATAGAATAGTTGAGTTGTATGCCCAGTAATACAACTTCCAGTTGGTAAATTTGGTATCTTGAGGTATAAACAGCCGTTATTTTCATGAAACGTAATAACCATATTAATTATTTAAATAAAAATACTAACAAACGTCGCGCGTTTGTTACTGGAAGTTGATATACTGGGTATGCGTAAAATTGTTCAAATAATTTTATATGTTTTAGCAAGGTTGGCCTTGCGGCGTTATAGACCTCTGGTTGTGGGCATAACCGGTAGTGTAGGCAAAACCAGTACAAAGGAAGCCATAGCTTCTGTTTTAAAAGCGCAATATCATAACCGCGTGCGCAAAAACGAATTGAATTTGAATACAGAAATAGGGGTTCCGTTAACGATACTTGGCGTGTCAGGCGGCGGGAAAAATATATTTGCATGGCTGTTAAGTTTGTTTAAGGGCTGCTTGAAAATAATTTGGAACAGTTCTTATCCAGAAATAATAGTTTTGGAAATGGGAGCCGACAAGCCGGGCGATAT